>JAABUU010000099.1_pt1 | contig 206531 bp, 165 predicted proteins | sample 5559301 | NCBI WGS metagenome assembly JAABUU01 (sample SAMN10711884, study PRJNA513360) | rock metagenome | isolation source: Antarctica rocks | place: Antarctica: Victoria Land, Richard Nunatak white | reverse complement strand
TATCGAAGCAAAGAAGTCATTTGAGCTGCTCATTGTTGAAGAAATTAACACATCTTTCATCACGTCTTTGATGAAAGTCACTAGTTTTTTGTCTCATTCTTCGATTTCTCTGTAAATAATTTCTTCTTTTCTTTTGACATGATGATCTCATTGAGTTAAGAAGTGAATGCACAAAATGTTGAAGTACTAGTCTTCAGCTGAGAGCAGTTTTTTGAAAGATGACTCAATACTTTGCAGTTGAAGCAGATGATTGACATTCTTGATTATTCAGATTTGAAGATGAAAAAAGTAGCGAGTTGAACATAGCTAGTAGTTAAGACTGAGATTGATGTTGATCAAGAAGCAAAACGTTTTTTCGAAGCTGCTATCAATTTGACTGTTCATTGCTCATCACGTAGCTGATAATTGACTCATTGTTTGTTATTCACATCTTGAAGAAAGATCTTGAGCTTATCAAGTGAGTTAAACTTTATAAGATAAACTGACAACGCATTTTGAAAACAATTGTTGATTCTATTCTGAATGTTATTCATCAGAGTAACATCATCATAGTTCAGAAAGCTGAATATTCTAGTGAATTCTGAATAGAAAGAGCTGAGGAACTTGTTGAGCTGCTTCAGAGCAACGTATTTGCAACGACACTTTCAAATCAGATTCTGATCTTTGTAAATTTCTTTTGAATGTTTCAGTAGCTCTGATAATGACTGATAGAATGAGAAAGCAGCTTTGCATAAATTTGCTGATCAGCATCATCTTCTAGTCTGAAAATCACATAAACAATACAAATCTTTTCAATAGAGTAATGATTCGCATTAACATTGAGCTTGTCAGCTATTTTGATGTTTCATGTCTCTCAGATAAAGTCATCTGTTTCGATGAAGATGAGTGAATTTGAAAGCTTGATGAACTTGTGATGATCATTCTCATTTTTATTATCAGATAGAGTAGAAGATTCTCATTGAAAGCGCGCTTCTTTCTGATTGACTCATTGCTCAGCTGACTGAGTATCTTGACGAGACATAGATCAATCAGCTTGACGTTGTTTTGCTCTGAAGTTTAATCGCTCGTCTTGTAGCTGATTGATCTTTTTCTCTAGCTCATCATTTTTATCAAAAGTGACTTCTAGTTGTTTCGCTCTCTTTTTGTGATCATCTTGTATAAGAAGTCAGTGTTCATTAAGTTGTAAAGTCAAGTTTCGCTGACTTCAAAGCTCATTCAGCATATTGATGACTTCATCAAATTAATTGCTGATTCAATGAAACAATTGTTTTTTAATGTTTATGTTTCATAAGATGACAGCTTTCTCAGCTTCAATTGAAGCATCAATGAGTAGAAGTGAAACTCTTCTATTGACAATGCTTTTAAGCAGATGAGTTGTTCAAGACTCAACTGACTTGACGTCATGTATCATGATGAGAGAAGATAGAAGTTGTTGTTTTGAATTGATGTTTTTTATGAGTGAAAATTCAAAGAATCTCTTGTGAATTTCAGATAATAATTGAGTGCTTTATTCAAAGAATTTCTTGCGAATAAAATGATGAAAATAAGTGTAGAATCGAAGAATTTCTTGCAATCTAAAATGATGATGCAAATTTGAAGAATTTCTTGCAAATTTTTCTTACTGAATAGATTGTTTCATATCATTTATTCATTGATAGCAGAGTAGTAAATGATGAGCATTTATCTAATGTTAGAGATCAGCATAAAGCGAGTTATATGAGTGTAATGTAACGAGTAGATAAATGCTAAGAAAGAAAGGTAGCTACAGAAAAGAAGCTGACTACATATGTGTATTTCTCAGTCGACGCTAGACTCAATAGAGACTAGTCAAGATGACAAAGCGAGAATAAATCTGACAAGATTAAAAGACTGAGTCTGACAACACTAGAATCATGACAGATTAAAACTAGTCAATGATCTAGTTGAGATCTGACTCAGATTTGACTCAAATATGACTTAATTTTCTTTTTCTTTCTCAACATTCTTTTCTTTCATCAACATCTTGTTCATTTACATCATTTTCTTTTCATGTCACAAACACATTTCTTTCAAGTTTAGCATAGTCTTTGAACATTACATAAATAGAAGTTTTTGTATCAATCTTTTTCTATATTCTTAATATTCAGTTATAACTATAGACTGATCACGTCAAGTCGAATACTTGAGTTCAAGTCAAGTACTCGACTCGTCAAGACTTGATTCAAGTCAGAATTCTTGATTCGAGTATTTGAGTTGAGTTGAAATGTTCAACTCAAGTATTTAAGTCAAGTCAGAGAATTGAAATCAAGTATCAACTTGAAATTCTCGACTCGACTCGTCAAGACATGAAGATAGATAGATAGATGTTTTATTATGACTCTCTATTATGACTTTCAATCATGACTTTCTATCAAATAGTCTTCATGTTTCTCTATTATGACTTTTCTTCATGACTTTTCTTCATGACTTTCTATCAAACAGTCTTCATAGTTTCTTGTCATGACTCTCTATCATAGTTTTCTATCAAAGTTTTCTATCAAATGATCTTTATGTTCTTCTTCATGTTTCTCTTTATGACTTTCTATCAAAAAGATAATGCAAAAAGATAATGCAAAGGCGAAAAACCGGGAAAAAATCTATATTTAGCTCTCTTGACGTCATATTCAATTTCTTGACGAGTCGAGTCGAAAACTCGAATCAAGTATCGACTTAAGATTGATATCAGATTGAGTCAGAATGTTGAAATCAAGTATTTGAGTCAAGTCAGAAGATTGATATCGAGTACTTGAGTCGAGTCAGAAGATTGATATTGAAACTCAACTTGATGATCAGTTTATATAACTATTTCTAAAGATTAAACATTATCAATTCTGATCTTCATTGATTGTATCATTTAAACATGATTCTGATAAACAGAATCAAGATCAGAAGAATGATTCAGATGTAAGCATTCATTTTTCAACTATAGAAATGAGTGATAATTAATGCAAGATAAATGTTCAAAGAACTTAAAAACATAATTGAAGTTGAATCTGATCAGATTTCGCTTGACGAAGTCAGAGATACATATCAATTATGAATATTGAAGATGAAAGATAGTTGAAAAATGAGCTATGCTTGATTGTTCAACAACTTTTGTAAGCAGTTGAAGATAAACACTAAGACTTTGTATTATCAAAAAACAAATGAAAGTAAATATATATTAACATTTGAAAATGAGTATCAGATTTTTCTGAAAAGAGTAGAGAAGAAATTGAATGTCAATATTGACATTCAATGAGAAAGTAAAAGTGATTATATAAAACTTAAGTGATAATAATAATAATAATAAATTCATACATTCTTATGACATCGATTAAGTCAACTCATGAGAAACTCTATGCTATTTATATCAAGTGAACAAAACTCTTTGAAATAGAAAATCACTCACTGTTCATACAACTGCTTCACGCAGTTGAAACTATCATTATGAGACTATGTATCAAATTAGTTCACGTTGATTGCACGTTAAAGAATGAGTGACTTAATTACTTTAAATTGCTTCAAAAGCTTCGTTTTCATCATCATTCTTGCAGCTGCTCTGAGACTCTTTGTGATAGTGACAATTATTTAATAGTTCAAGAAGTCAACATCTTGTAACATTCTTGATCGCAAATGCAATCAGTTCAAGCAATACATGAGTACATGTTTCATCATTTGATGATCTCAATCACAATTGCATCATGCACTATCTGCATCTGAAATGTTTCTGAAGTGCAGATAAACATTCAAATCTATGCATTCAATTCTGATGTAAATGATGAGAGTACTTTCAATCTTCTGAAGATCATTTTGCATCTTTATTGTCTTGTTGAACAAATGCAATCTTTGTGTTGAGATGATGTGAACATCTGCAATGCATTTTCTATATTTTTCTCATCATTGCTTTCACTGACTTCTGTGATACTGCGCTATTGCGATGCTGTCACTAGTTGAAATCATCGCAGCGAAAGCTAATCACTTGCATCTCAACTGTATTTTCACGTCTTCTCAAATTAAGTTGTTCAGAAGCATCACTTTCTTGATGATGAGAAAGTAAAAGATGATGCAATTGACTTTCATCAGATGAATGCATATCAGTTTGCATATTTATCTGATTTTCTGCATACAATTGTTGATTCAATTGCAGAACGTGATCTTGTCTTGCAGCATGTTCAAATGAACATGCAACGAGCTTGTGTACATTTCTGCTTTCAGAGTCTTGATGCTTATTCTTTTAAATATCTTTGCAACGTGATGCAGAGTCTGATTCTGTAGTGTTTCAAGTCTGCATTCTTTGTCTGACAATTCTTTCTCTTTTTCTCGCTGATGTCAGACTGATGCTTTGAATGCAATTTCTGATCTTACTACTGCTGAGTATATTTGTCTTACTTTTGTGAAGATTGTCTCTCATGTGAAGACTTCAAGTCGACTAAGTGCTAGCATTCATGTGACGTGATTCACTTCGATTTGACAAAGATGCGCGTCTCATTGCAATTTCATGTTCAGTTGTACTTTCAGAACTTGCATGTCTGATTTTGATTTATCAAAAATATGTTGTATACGTTGCATGTAACATACATAGAGCATAATCTCTATGCTGATTTTTTTCTTAAACTCAAGAAGTTATTCAGAGAGTTTTCTTATAACAAATTCACAGTTCAAGATGAATAAAATCTCTCACTGCTCAGATTTTGACAGTTTACTTCTTAAGCATGAATTGCAAATGTTTCATCTGCAATATGCATGCATATTGCAGTCAATTTCTTCTTTAATCACATCAACATGCGCTACTGTTCTTTTAAGCTATACAGATGATGTCTTTGACTAGAGATTGATTCTATTATTAAGACATTTAAGAGTCAAAACTCAGTGAAAAGATAAGATTCTTAAGATCAACAATTGTCATCATTGTATATCATGCTTTGCAGATGCTCACTTCGCTTGTAAAGTGTGCAACTCATCTGTTTTATGTTATCTGTAGAAATCTTTCTCGTGCAGATTGATCATGTTTTGCAGAGATGTTCATATACTACACTTTTAATCAGACAGCGTAGTTCAATCATTCTTTATTAATTCGCTTATGTTTCTCTTCTTTTAATGAAGTCTTCTCATCAGCGTATTACTTATGTATAGAATGTCTGTGTCTGAACGTCTGTTAAATGATATTAATGAGACTTTCAAGTTTGTTTATGTTGAACTTAATGAAACTCATGAGTTGCTCATGTTGTAGTAACAGACACGCAGTCTTAACAAGATTTATACATAGTTAGCATATAGATTTAAAGAATGTTCGTGATTCAAGTTCTTGTTACGAGCGTATCAAGACTGATTAGAACTAGTCAATGATCTAGTCGAGATCTGATCTAGATTTGACTCAGGTTTGACTCAGATATGACTCAACATTTTTTTTCTTTCTCAACACTCTTTTCTTTCACCAACATCTTGTTCATTTACATCATCTTCTTTTCATGTTACAAACACATTTCTTTCGAGCCTAGCGCAGTCTCTGAACATTACATAAATAGAAGCTTTTGTATCAATCTTCTTCTGTATTCTTAATATTTAGTTATAGCTATTTCTAAAGATCAAGCACTATCAACTCTGATCTTCATTGATTGTATCATCTAGACACGATTCTGACAGTTCTTTCTACTAATCATTTTCAACAGATCAAACGCAAGAATGTTTTGTCTCAATTCTCATCATTATGACGACAAGATGCTGAATTGAATGATTTTCATAAGCGATTTTTCTCATAGTTCTGCATTCTATTTGACTTTCTCATCTGCGTAAAGATTGCTTTTGTAGCATGTGCATTAAGATTATCAAAGTTTGCGCGATCGCGAAAACTCTGCATGCGATCAATGCACAGCACTTCATCATCATGCAGCATCTCAATGTCGTTCAAACTTTTGATAATCTTTAAACTTTACTGTAGCTAGACAGTAGATTCGTAATCAGCATTGCATACAGATGAGTTTCATCACTGATCAAAACTCAAGTGATAGTAGTAGAATATTTTGTATATGAACAATGAACATAATCATGAGTTGCTTTGATGCTTTTAGTTCTATTGATTGCAAGTAACTTATACAACGTGCTTACAAGACTGAAGAATTGTACAAGACATTATGAAATACACAAGCTTATCTTCAAGAAACTAAAACTTTTGAGCAATGCATAACATGATGTTTCAATGCAACAACGAGGTAAATCTGAATAAAATATCTTAATTTATTTATCATGAAATAATAACATGATAAGTATTTGTCAAGAAATGTGCATAAATTACAAATTTCACATACTGATAATAATGAGTGCTGAATGTGAACATTGATCAGATGATACATATTACGCATTGTATTATTTAAACATAAAAAGCAAATGACTATCATGAAGAATTACAAGTGATTGTAGCTAACTATTAGTTGTTGATGAGTGATTATTAAAGCTTGTGAGCTAAAAGCTTGACTAAACAGATATTTTTAACTGATGCTAACTTGATGAGCTCATAGTCAGTTTTAGCTGATTTCATCAAATGATTGATGAAGATATTAAATCAATGAATTTATTATTTAACTAGTTATTTAATCATTTATTTGAATGAATTGTTGACTATGTAAAGTATTTGATAGAGAATCATAAAGAAAGTCATAAAGAATGCTTGATAGAAAAACATGAAGAATGCTCAATAAAGAAATATGAAAGAAGTCATGTAGAAAGCATTGTTCAACTCATGTTATACGCTTGATCGATGAGTAATTTGAAGCATGTAGAAAGTTTGATAAAGTGTTTGATCAAAAGCTTGATCAAAAGCTCGATTAAAAGCTCAGTAGAAAGTTCACTAAAAAGCTTGATTGAAAGATCAGTAAAAATATCAGTAGAAAGTTTGATATTGAGTCATGAAGAGTGCATTTTATTGAGTTAGTTATCATTATTTCGTACAAAATAGAAAGTAGAAACTGTTTTATGAAGAAAGAAAGAAGTGAGAAGAAGTAAATACTCTGAATCTTCTGAATTTTCTAGCGTTGATCTTCAACTGAGAGCGAAGATTACTAATCACAAAGATAACAGTACTGTTTTTAAGTCATGTAGAAAGCATTGTTTAAAGCATTGTTTAATGTGTTTTATGCATTTAATCAACGCGTTTGATAAAGCATTTGATAGAAAATTTGATAAAGCAAGTAAATAAAGTGAGTAAATGAGCAAGTAAATGAGCGAGTAAAATTATGAGCATGTAAAGTGACGAGTAAAGTGATGAGTATGTAGAATGATGAGTATGTAAAGTGATGAGTAGAATGATGAGTATGTAGAATGATGAGTAGAATAATGAGCATGTAAAATGTTATAAAGCGTGTCAACATTGAATAGAGTCTAGTCAATAAACTCTAGAAATTTCGATATGTGAACAAGAAACAATGATGTTTCAAATTGAAATATGTTGAAACATTTCATCTATTTGAGCTTTAGCAAATTGACTACTTCGCTTCTTTGTTCGCTCTACTATAAATACAGCTCGAAACTGTCTTCTTTCTTCTGTATTCTTAGTTTTCTAGTTAAAGCTATCTCTATTGATCAAACATTCTATTCAGCTACACACTATCTCGCTGCAGTATGATTAGATTCTAGACATGATTTCAACATTAAACTAAGAATTCGTTTACCACACGATATTGATTTCATTACTCATTCAAGCTACTTTATGAACAACGAAACGAGTATAAAGAAATTTGTTTACCTGATGATCAACGACATCGAAAGACAGAACAACATCAGAAGATCAATAGAATCAACGAGAACATATGATCATTGAATTGCTAGAGAATTTACCGCTCATTCAGTAGCATTGATTCACTCAATCAATAGAATCAACGAAAACATATGATCATTGATTGCTAGAGAATCACAAACTCTTCTTTCTTTTCAAAAAGCTTGTGAATCAGTCGAGTTAAAATAATCTGTGTCATCAAATTCAATTCAACTCGATTCAAATTCAGATCAATTTAGTGAGTCTGCTACAAAGACGCTGTCAATGCAATGATCTATCTACTCACATCGCTTTATCTATCAGTGAATCGATCTACCTTGTGTTTCTGTGTCAACTAGTGAGTCTGCTTCAATGACACGATCAGAATTAATCTCTTCAATGAGCTAGTCGATTTTCTTCTAGTGAGTCTGCTACAAAGACGCTGTCAATGCAATGATTTATCTAATCTCATCGTCTTATCTATCAGTGAATCTGATTCTACGTTCACATGCAAATAGTGAGTCTGCTACAATGACAAGTCGAAAGTTGATCTCTTTAATGAGCAAGTCGACTAGTGAGTCTGCTTCAATGACACTTTTCGTCAATGCAATGATCTATCTACTCTCATCGCTCAATCTATCAGTAAATCGATCTATCTTGCGTTCATGTGCAACTAGTGAGTCTGCTTCAATGATCATTCTATCTTACATAGTGAGTCTGCTACAATAGACATTTGACGAGTTGATTTGAATCAATAGAAAGATTGATAGAAAGACAGACATCAAGACTCTACGTCAATGCTATGAACTACATTACAAGTCATAGAAACATGACTTTTAAAGAGAAGAGAGTAATGTTACGAAGCATGTCGACGTTGAATAGAATCTAGTCAATAGACTCTAGAGATTTTGATATGTGAACAAGAAACAACAATGTTTCAAATTAAAATATGCTGAAACATTTCATTTATTTGAGCTTTAGCAAATTGACTACTTCGTCTCTTTGTTCGCTCTACTATAGATACAGCTTGAAACTGTCTTCTTTCTTCTGTATTCTTAGTTTTCTAGTTAAAGCTATCTCTATTGATCAAACATTCTATTCAGCTACGCACTATCTCGCTGCAGTGTGATTAGATTCTAGACACAATCTCAACATAAAATGATGAGTAAAATGATGAGCATGTAGAATGATGAGTAGAATGATGAGCATGTAGAATGACGAGTAGAATGATGAGTATGTAAAATGATGAGTAGAATGATGAGTACGTAGAATGATGAGTAGAATGATGAGCATGTAGAATGATGAGTAGAATGATGAGTATGTAGAGTGATGAGTAGAATAATGAGTATGTAAAGTGATGAGTATGTAGAGTGATGAGTAGAATGATGAGTATGTAAAGTGATAAGTAGAATGATGAGCATGTAGAATGCGAAGAACGAAAATGTTGTTAAACTGTTTAATGATGCTGTTAATCATTTAATTATCTATGCACAAAGATAAATGATTCAATTTATCAACTATTAGATTTAAGTATGAGATTAATGACGTAATTTAATGATGTTTGATTGAATCTTTGATTTGATTATCTGTCAACAATGTCAACGCGATGATTAGCTGCGTGTAATTAACTAATTAGCACTTGAGAATTTATTGATGAATTATGTCAAGTTATATAAAAGATTGATTAAATTGATTTGCTTAAAAGATAACAGAAGTTCTTAAAAGAAAAGAATTTTAACACTTGATTTTTAATGAGTATTTCTTTTAAATGACTTAAAGAATACAACTAAAAACTTCTTGTTTCAAATGAAAAATAAGATTAAACAAGATTTGTTTCTTATGAATGAGTTAAGTATTAGTTTGCTTTTCATAAGAAGATTCATCTTAACTGAAGACTATTGATAAGCGAAGATGACTGCTAGTTGACTTGACTTAATCAATGTTAATCGCTAAAGAACAAGAAGATTAAGCAGAAAAAAGAGAATAAATAAATTGTTTTCTCTTCTGTTTTTCTCATCATCTCTTTCTGTTTCTTCATTTCTTAGAATTCAGTCAGAAACACGCTTTTGTCTTACTCACTCACTTCATAGACTTAGTCGCTTAGATAGAGAAAGTGCTTGACATTTCAGAGCGACTTTCAAGACTAATTTTAGCTTTGAAGATCATCAGAAATCGTCGAGTTTGCTCAAACATATATAATATATATTCATTCAAACGAAGATGATGCTTAATAGTAAATGAATTTTTTTTTAATTCTTACTTGATTCAACACTTATTATGAATTTATGCAAGATTTTATATATTGTAGCGAGCGCTGTGATAGTGTAATGCTCTTTTCATATTTACTATCGCTTTTTTCTGCACTCTATACTGTAACTGTTTTCAATGTAAGAACTTTATAAGCTTGTTTCTTTTCTACTTTTTCTCTCTTTTATTTAATTCTTTAATGACATCACATTTTAAAATTGATTCAGTATACTTATCAAGAGTATCATTTGAATGATTGCTGTCATCATGCTCATGATTTTTAGAAACTTTCTCAAGTTCATGATATTCTCTTTACATTGCATCATCTTTCATTCTATCTTTCATTTAAAACATGTTAATAAAATGTGCTTGATCAATATTTAATCTTTGTCATACTTGCACATCATCATAATGATATTAAATACTCGTTTTTCATGTAGAAATTGATTGAAGTTAATTTTTCTCATGCATAGCTGCATCAATAATGCATGATAAGACTTTGTATAACTTTTTTGCAGTTACAAATGTTGATGTGTCATCTCTGATGTCAGATATTTAAAATGACCTGCGTTGAATTTCTCTTTTCAAACTATTCTTTATGTTTATCTGATTTGTTTCTGTATGAGCATCAATCTTGTCATCACTTCAATGTGTTGATGCTTAGTCAACAATAAAGACAAATCATATGCATCATCAATCATCTTGTTTATTGCTTCATTTTCAAGTACTTCTGCATGTCTTATCACTCAATATAACTTCAGCATAACTTCTTAAGATTGAATGTTTTCATGTATAATTTGAACTTATTGCAGACGTATCTGATCTTTTGTTGATATCATAACTTTCACTGTTTTCAAAAAAGTCTGACAATCATTGTATACTTTGTATATCTTTTCATGACATTCTTGATTTACTGTCGCTACGTTTGCAAGATGTTTCACTCTCACGACTAATTCTTTCAGCTCATCATGATGAGTAATAATTAAAGTCAATCTTTTCAGTCTTTTATTTAGCTCTCAGTTCATTTTCATCATGATTACTGTAACATCATTTCTGCTATCACTATTATTTAAGTAAACTTTTTGCTTTAATGCAAATGTGTCAAGATTATATTATCTTATTGACATTTTCTTGTTTGCAACTATAACTATCTTCAATGATTCTGATCAGAAAGTCATTATGTAGAAATAACTTCAATTCATCTTTATTTACTTAAGTGTTTCTTTCATTAACTTTCGCTTCAGCTGTAGAAATGTTTTATACAGCTTTGATTTTCAATCTCTTTTGAGTATCAAGTTGTTATGAATTCAATGCATTATCATCTTGATAACTTCATCTGATTTTCAAAAGTTCATGTTTATTATCAATCTTTGTATCAGCTTTCATAAGTAAATATTTATTAATATTATGTTTATTTTCATCTGTAAAGTCTTTAAATCTGTCGTTGAGTTCAAGTTGCTTAACTTAACTCAAGTTAAGTTTCAGAATTGAATTAAGTTGAGAAAAGTTAGCTCGATCAACTTGATGAGTTAACTTGAACTCAACAACATGTTTAGACATTTTACTTATTTGAAATAAGTACTAGTAGAATGATATTATGAAACTTTAAAATATGTGTGTATGAATGATCTTTATTTACATGTTGAAAAGAAATTTATATGTATGTAGAAAAATGTCTTCAACTTCTTTATTGTTGATTCAGACTTCAGTCACTGTTTCTAACTAAACTGCTTGAGAAATGCGTGAGCAATTTCATGAAAACAGTAGATTGCAAAATGAATTGCAAAACTATTTATGTAAGCTTTTTATTAATGTCTTCTTGTCTTCTTTGCTCAGACAATGCATTCAATTTAGCTTTACTCTTAAATGATGATTTCTTCTCGAAATTAGTCATTTCAAAGCTACGTTTACATGTTGAAACAGAACTTGACTTCAAAGAAGAAATCATCTTGCGCTGTTCTTTTTTCATTGCTAAAGATAATGACTTAAATTCTTCATTCAATTTAAAGACTGCAATGAATTTCATCAAATTTCTTTAATTTATTATCTTTCATAATGATTGATTATTCTTCTTCAATTTGTTTCTTCTAGTCAAGTGTAATGTAATTCAATCAAAATAAACAGATGCTAAAAATCAAGCATTCAAAAGTGAAGTTGTCATAAATTTTGCTATCATAAATCTTGCTGTATTAAATAATGTAGATAACGAGAATTCTTTAAAGTTTGAGAATCTAGATTACAAAGATGATATGAAAAGATTAATATCAAGTGTATTATCATTTTTCAGCTCTGATATTGTTAATTAAATGTCTGATGATAAACAATATAACATTACTTATCACACTCATTATCATCAACATTATCATTTAATGATGCATCGCTGATATACTTTAAATCTTCATTAACATTGATGATGAAGATTAAATCTTTGTTCTTTTCTTGTTTCTGTGCATTGAAAGCTCTTTTCTCTTTAATAAGCTCATAAGACTTAAATTCTACTTTCAACTTCACAACATCTGCATGCTTAATCATCATGATATTTAATATGATGTTGACAACAAGAAAGCTGCAATGATTTGATTTGATTTGAATTCATACATTCTTGTGACATTGATTTAGACTCGACTCATGAGAAACTTTATGCTATTTATATCGAGTGAACAAAACTCTCTGAGAAAGAAAATCACTTGTCGTCTATATGATGACTTCGCGTCGTTGAAATAATGATCATGAGACTATGTATCAAGTTTGCATCTATAACTTCTATTCAGCGCATGATGCTCAAGTAAACTCTTAATGAGTGTCTGTGTTGTTCATTTATGACGCATCGTCTTTGCTCTGCTCTTCATTGATGATATTTTATACAACGATATTTCGATTCGATCTTCGATTTAAAGACGAAAGACGTTTTCTTTGCACTTGTGATGCTCATGATTGTAACGTATGTAGAACTATGTTCTCTTACTCAATGATTATCATTCATTGCACAGAGAAATATGTGATGAAAGAGAGATGTACATGATGAGAAGATAAAGTGTGATTATACTGAGTAACTCTTTTCTTCTCTTGATTTGACTTATATCACATAAACGTTGAATGAATTGTTAGTATAGATGTGCAATTGCAATCATTCAATGATTAACTTTGATCAATAAAAGAGAATGCGTTCTAATCATTCTTCTGCGCTCTCAATTTTTCACGTAGATAAATGTATGACTTGATGTCAAGTAAAGAAGATGAACTCAAGTCTCTTCAATATATCAGCGTGATCAACGAGTCATTACTTCTTCAAGCATTGTAGTCACGACTCTCAAACTGAGATTGACTATTTTATCTGATATCTTTTCATTAATTACTCAATGACATTGTCGATGTGATGAAGATGTTTCAGTATATTGATACAATCAATGAATTGCAAATTCTTTAATCACTTGTAGTCACGACTCTCATACTGAGATCGACTTTTTCACTAGATATCTTTTCATCTCTTTAACATTGACATGTCATTAATCTTCTTCATAGATCGATTGTGACTGTTAGAGAGAATGTTGTCGCATGAATGAAAACTCTGCATGACAACTTTTCTGATCACGCAACATTCTAACATTGTTTAAACTGCGTCGAATTGAGATCTCTTGACTCTTCTGACTTCTATTCAAACACAGAATAGAATCAAAAGATTCGTAGTTGACATCATGTACAGATGAATCTTGTTGTCGATCAAGCTGCAATGATAAGATAATAAGTTTCATTTCAAATTAAAAACTCGTTCAACATTTGTTGAGATAGTTGAAATTGCTAAAATATCTTGAGTCATTCTGCTTAAATGAACAAAGTTTCTGAGATGATTTCTTCAAAACTTAATGAAATCAATGTTTTAAACAATGTTTAAAGCTTATTAGAATTTAATATTTCAAACTATGTAACTGTGAAATCAATTGCAAAGAAATTATGAGATAATATTAATTGTACAACGAATGAAACAAAGAGAAGAAAAACTAATTCTGATTCAAATATCATTTCGCTTCGTTAGTTAAAACAAGTGATGATAAATTGTGATGTTTGAAATTTCGTTTAACAATTATATTTGCAATGAAAAATGATTGTTGCAAGACTTTTTCTTGAAGTTTATCTTGCAATGTAGTTGAGTTGAAAGCATAATGTCTAGCATAATAATTTATAAACTTTCGTTTGTATCTTTGTTTATAGTTGTTGTCTTATCATGTAAATTGCTTGTATAAATTTAGTTTCTGATGAGAATTTATAATATTTTCAAGATTGTACATTAGCTTTTGATCATGACTGACATCTGTGTAATATTCAGATAATTTGATTCAAGCTTGCATTAAAACTTTCAAAAGTAAACACTTTCAAGAATGCTGTTTTCTCTTCAGAGCTGTTATGTAATCTTCAATATGAAAGAATAAAACATCATAAATGATGTAAATTGCATTGATGTTGAGTTCGCGATTATGTTCAAGTAAATCAGTGAATATCACGAATGATTTGAGTTTTTTTTTCTTTTCTTCATTAAGTGCATGCAGTCTATGACTATGACATTGTCTAGACGCTGTATGTATGCTAAGTTACATGTAATCTGATCAAAGTCGCTGCTTTATATCTTCTCATTGATCAATCACATTGATAGTTTGCATATACAAGCGCTCTCACTCAATTCTCGTCATTGTACTCTCGTTTTTCTTTGTTTCTTCGCATTCTTCGCGTTTTACTCTTTTGTTTTTAATAGTCATTTTCTCATTGCAATTCAAGTATTTTTCAAATACTCTAGTGTTGCAATTCTTTCAATCTTGATGATGAACAGTGTTAATATAGTGTCTGTGTTTTTGAGCTGAGCTTTTTTCTTAAACTTTATCTGCTCTACTCTATAATGTCTGCAGTTCAGCAGTAAATGCTTCAACGTTTATCTTACATTGCATATTTCATAGCATTTGTTCGAATTATTCTTTGATAATCGATGCAAATAGCTCTTGAAATAGTCATGTTTCATTTTCAGCTGAATAAAGATTGAAAACGTTAGTCTATCGATTTTTCTCATCTCTTTTAGTGATTTATGACTTAAATTCACATTCAATATGTGCTTTTAATACTGATTTTTCTTCTTGATGCTGCTTTTTCAGACATTTAATCATTGTAATTTCGTCTCTTTGCAAATTTGCTTTTTGACGAAGCTTATGATGATTGCTTTCATGTTGTTGATAACTGATAATTCTTGAGCAGCGCTTTTGATCAATTGATCTGCTTTTTCATTCTCAATAATACTCTTGCAACTTGATATTCACTGTATGCAAATTTGACACTGATTCTGACGTAAATTGATCAAGTCTTGTTGTATATCATCAAATAACTTTGCATTGACGTTGCTCTTTATGTTTAGTCTTTGCAAAGTCATTTAACTGTTCATGTACACTCAAATTTCGCTGTTTTTGAGTGCTTTTTCGCTGCATATTGCGATTACATCGCTAATAGCTTGCAGTTTCACTTTCGTTGTGATTATTTTGTCAGAAACGCTTGTCGCTTTGCTGTATCTGATGAGTTCATGCGTGAATATCACTGTTGTTTTTGTTTCTGTTTCGACTTCTGCTATCTTTTTTCGAATTTGCGATGTGTCAATGTACATCACTATGTTTTTCATCTTTTTGATAATTCTTTCTAATTCTTTGTAGTGCAAATTAATCATTTCGCAAGTTTCGCTTTTTGCAAATTCGGTTTGAATTCTTGCTAAATGCTCAATTTCTTGATCTCATGATTTCTTGAAGTGAGAAATTTCGATTTCTTTTATTGAATTCAATGTTTTTTGCACTTTGTTCAATATTTGATATATTCGCGTAAGTTTATCTTTGCACTTCTTGACTTTTTAAGATAAGTTCATCTTCATCTCATTTCAGTTCAGATATTTCGATGCATTCAGATCTAGATTCAATTCGCTAAAGTATTAAACTGAGTACAAAATAAATGTTTTTTTTCTGATAAAATGTTTTTTCAATAACTTAACTATCTGAATTGCATAGTTCTTGCACTTTTGATCTAATTGCATCTTCATCAACGAAATTTCAACTTCTATTTGCATAGCATCTATCAATAATGTTTAAAATGCATTCAGAATTTTTCGTAATGCAACGTTTTGCAGTTTGCGAAATTTGACTAAGTAGCTTTTTTAATTATTTCATCATATTTCGACGTCATAATCGCTAATAGACGTGATGCATGTCAGATATAACTGCTTTTCTGATTTGACATTTAGTTCTCACTCGCTATTCATTAATTTAAACAATGAGTGTAACGTTCTTGTGACTGTTGCAATTTTCGTTTGCACATGAACTTTGAAGTTGAGCTTTCGATTAAGTTAAACTTCTAGTCATCATATGCATGTCTTTGATTTTATGATCATGTTATTAAATAAAATAATCATTTGATTGAGTGTCATCTTGTGACTTTCAAAGTGTATTAATTCAGATTTCGAGTTATTGAATTGCACTGCATTGTTCTCAGCTCATGTGAAAGTGATTTTTGCTGCGTTTTTCAGTATTTTCGCATTCTTGTCAATATTTCTTTTCTCAATGTATAGCATCACGTCGTCAATATAGCTGAGTAACTGTAAATTTTCGAACTTTACGCGAATCTTTGAAAACAGATATTTAATATAAATTAGAAATAAAATGAGTGAGATAAATAAGTTTTGTGATATTTCTGTACTTATTTTCTTTGATTTCTGACGTTTGTTGTCAAATGCTAAGTCAATAATTCGATTTTGTAAGAAACATTTTATTCAATTGGTTAAATTGACTGATATTTTCAATTTAATCAATATTTTGATCAGCTGTTTCAACATAACATGATCAAAGACTTTTTTGACATCTAGAAGTAAATAAATAAGCGTGTTTTCTTGACTTTTTGTCATTTGCACATCATGTACTAGATTTAGTACTGCATTTATAGCTGATCTTTGTTTTCTGTCTTTCATTTGATCAAAATTCAGCAACTTATCATTAATTTCAGCTGTGTAATACAGTTGCATTGCTATTATTTTTTCTGCTACTTTGTCTAAACAGTTTAGCAGCGTAATAATTCTGTATGTCTTTGAAATTGAATAATTCTGTATGTCTGATTTTTTCAGAATAATTCTCATGTCTTCACGTCATATCTTTGAATGATAGTCATTTTCAATCAAATCTAAGTACATTAAATTGAAGATTTTCAATATGCTTTTGTACGCTCACTGTATGATTGCAAATGACATATCATTTGATTCAAGTGCTTTTCTGAGTGCTGAGAAGTTAATAACGTGCTTGATTTTCTCTTCAATAACTCTTGATCACTGTATACTTTCATTTGATAGTAATTCTTCATTGATTTAAATTTTCAAAAATGATGAGTACATTACTTTCAGAAATGTCTCACACTTTTCATTGAATTTGATCTTCAATTCTTTTTGCAAGTTTTGTATCAAGAGTAACTTTTTAATTAAACATAATTTAGTGAACTTGTATGTCTGAAACACTTCTTTTTCTTCAATGTTGTTTAAAAAATTGATTCAAAATTGATTTTTGATCAACTTTAATGCATCATGATATGAATTTCGCGTTTGCACTATCTTTGCTTATGCATCATCACTTCTGCATCTTTTTCAGATTCACTTTTTTGACAACAGCATCTTTCATCTTTCAATGAATTCATTGTTTCATCAGAGTTTTGATTTTGCGCATATTCACTGTTTAAATATAATCGACAACGAGATTTACCTGTATGAGATGCTGACTACAAATCTTCTGCAAGATATGCTTGTCAGAAGAGCTGAACAATCTCATCAATATTGACAGAGCAGTAACAACGCTTTACTCATGCGTTGAGCTCACACACAGTCGAAAAGCGAAACAATAACAACGCAGTCGTCGACACATTGAAGTTTGCACATACACAGAAGAACAGCAATATCTTTGCATACATGCTGCAACTCACATACAACACATACATACATACTGCGAAGGCACGACTCAGCTTTGCGCACATACAGACAGGCATGATGCAGTAAATTGATCGATTTTTCGCATTTTCAGATCAGAGCAGTAACAGCGCTTTATTCACACGTTGAGCTTATATAAAATATACACACATATACTGCGAAGGCACAACTCAGCTTTTGCGCACATACAGACAGACGTGATGCAGTAAATCGATCGATTTTTCGCATTTTCAGATCGATTTACACGCAGCGCAATCACACATAGAGCAGTAACAGCGCTTTATTCACACGTTGAACTCATATACAACATACACACATATACTGCAAAGACACAATTCAGCTTTTGCGCACATACGTTGATGCAACGCAGTAAATCGATCGATTTTCTGTTTTCTGATCAATTTACATGTGTCGTAAATACATACACTGCAAAGACATGACACAGTCTTTGCTCATACACAGAACGACAGCAACGTCTTTGCGCACACGCTGCAACTCATATACGTCACACACACATACACTGCGAAGGCACAACTCAGCTTTTGCGCATCTACACGTCTGCATGATGCAGTAAATTGATTGATTTTTTGCTTTATCAGATCGATCTACATGCATCGCAATCACATACACTGCAAAGACATGACACAGTCTTTGCTTATACACAGAACGACAGCAACATCTTTGCGCACACGCTGCAACTACTATACGACACTCACACAGTCATTGCAAAGACATGACTCAGCTTTTGCATACATACACATCTGTGCAACGCAGTAAATCTTTCGATTTCGATTTTCTGATCAATGTACATGCGTTGCAATATACACAGAACGACAGCAACGTCTTTACGCATGTGCTGCAACTCATATACATCACATACATACACATTGCGAAGGCACGACTCAGCTTTTACGCATCTACACGCTCATGAAATGCAGTAAATCGATCGATTTTTTGCCTTATCGAGTCGATTTACATGCATCGCAATCACATACACTGCAAAGACATGACACAGTCTTTGCTTATATACACAGAACGACAGCAACGTCTTTGCGCATGCGCTGCAACTAATATACGACATTCACACAGTCATTGCAAAGACACAACTCAGCTTTTGCACACATACACATCTGTGCAACGCAGTAAATCGATTGATTTCGATTTTCTGATCGATTTACATGCGTCGCAAATACATAGATCAAAGCTCATCTAGTTCGTTCAGCTGAGTGATCATACAGCGAACTTGAAAGCTCACGTCAAAGTGATCAGCTTTCATCTACATAGATCAAAGCTTATCTAGCTCGCTTGACTTGATGATCATACAGACAAGTCGAAAGCTCACATCAAAGTGATCAGCTTTCACAATTTTGAGTTGTCTATGTGATCACTTGATCATATAGACAGTTCACGCGCTTGTTTGCGCAAACTATCGATGTGATTGATCAATGAGAAGATATACAGCAGCGATTATGACTAGATTACATGTAATTTAGAATACACACAGCGTTTAGATAGTGTCATAGTCATAGACTGCATGCACTTAATGAAGGAAAAAAAAAACCTGTTTAAATATGAATAATTTCACTGTATTCTTGATGCATTCAGTCAAATAAATGACTTTTGCTTCTAGACTCATGATTCTTTGCATCTTGACTATCATTTTGTCTTTCGTCTTTTGCAAATGCTTATCAAAGTCTTTTCAGTTGACTTTTTGCAGATTGTATGACGCGTTCAGTGAATTTTCGATCAAATTCACTTTTTTTGTAACTATTGTAAATTAAATTACTTCATGATTGAATTCTGTGTTTGCATTCTCATCTATATGTCAATTCTTGATGTGATTGTGCATATTCTTTAATGCAAATGCTAAATCAAGTACTGAGCTTAATTGATCTGAATAGCTGTAATATGTGTTTATATCAGAAGTGTTAATCAGATTGCACTTATGTAAATTTACTCACTTTATTAATGCTTTCGTTCTAATAGAATTTGAAATTTTTGCGTTTCATCAGCTATGATGTGCATTAAAGTCTTCGACGATAATAACTTTTTGCTCAGAATTTAGCATAACTTTTGCTAATTCTCGCTCAATCATGTATAATTGCTCATTATCTGCGTTTTGTAACTTTTCATTGTAAATATTGAACAATAAATTTTTTTTCTGAATTTTATTGTTCGCTATTGATATTGCTTGCATATTTTTGTTATTCACTATGTCTGATCTTGATGTGCATGTAAATTTATTTGCATTTTTCATAATAAATATCAGTACTTTGACATGAGTATTCTGAACATTTGATTTGATGCAGATAAATGATGAATGCGAAATTGTTATATTTTCGTCTTTCATTCATGATTCTTATAGTATAACAATATCTGTCTTGTTTTTCGCAAATTTCATGCATGCATGCATAATTTGCATTGATCTTGCACAATTGCGCTGTAGAATTTGAATATTCAACGTGTTTGCAAAGCTTTCATCATTTGCGTTGTTTTGTGACATTTTGACTGTACTACTCATTACAATTTCGTGACTAGATGATCTTTTTGTGAGCTAATAAACTGAGCTGCTTGATATGTTTCACACATTGCGCTGTTTAAAGCATGATCTCATCATCTTCTTACTTGATGACAGTGATTATCGAAGCATATGATATATCAAATCAATCAACAAGTTATAGAGCACAATTGTATGATCAAAACAAGCTCTCATTCGACTCAATAACTTCACAGATGACTGTGTCACAAGTCAAAAATCGAAAATCGAAATTTTTCGCGCTCACGCAGGTCAAAATCGATGACGAAACGAGAGTTTATCAATGCAGAAGAAAGAATCATCAATTCAAACAGTAATTTGATTGATAAATTGAAGAGCAAACTCACATGAAAAGAACAAGTCATCAATCGACTTTAGAACAGCACAGAAGACTGCATACTGATGCAAAAATTGAAATTGAACTCTTTTATATTCAAAGATCACACAAAGAACAATGTTGTTTCAGAGAAGTACAACATTTCTTATCAAATCACTATTTGTTTTATCTTTTCTTGATGTGCAAAACAATAAATCAAGATCAATCATTACTATTCTGAGTGAGATAACATGATTACTTCAATACACAAGATATAAAGCAATTACATCAAGCATTTTCTGTCAAAAAGAGTAATTTAGACTCTTGCAGACTAAATTTATATCATTTTCATCTGACATAAGTTTAATAAAAGACGATTTATTGCAAATTTCAAGATAGAAATTGAGAAATCTCTACACTAAAATTACTGTTTATATGAAACGCTCTGAATAAAAGATTAAAGAAATATTTAAGTGATGTCAAGTGAATTTTCTAGAAGTTTGAAGCTTGAAACTCGAAAAAACTCTCTATGAAAAAAAACATAAAGAGTCACTTTATGTGCTTTTTCTTGTTTCATTTCGCGAATAGTAACATGAAACTCAGCAGAAGCAATAACTCAGAGTCAGAACTCAAAATGTTAATGATAAAAATTAAAAAATCAATGTTAAAAATTAAAACAAATTTATGAGATGAACTTAGCATAAGTTCATCAATAAGCAAACAACTGCAAAATGATATTATTGATCTATTTTGCAATCAACAAAAATCGCTCACATCAGCATATAGAAAAACGCAATACATGTTTAGTTCACTTGATGCATTAATGCTAAATTCACATGCAAATGTGCATAATGACAAGAATATAATCGATTTGCAAAATGCAAATTTGCAGCAAAAAGAGCAAATACAAGCGATTGTGAAAGTCAAAGAAATGAAAAAGCGAAAAGCAATGAAAAGTTTGCAAAAAGAAGCTAGCATCGAAGTTAGTACTAGCAAGTGCTACAATGTCATCTTTAAAAAGATGTAAATAAAGAGACTATGCAAAAGAATTGAATTCACAGTCAATCAGTTAAGACAAGCAATATCAGAACAGAAAAAGATTATAAATCATAGCTTAATTTACATTCAAAGAGCATACAATGAAAGCATAGAAAACTCAATTCAGAAGCAAATTGATCGACTTCAAAGTCAAACAAACAACAAACTGAAGATCATTCTACAATTGATTCAACAAAATGCTGAAAACATCAAAAAGAAAATCAATGCAAAGCAAATGACAAAGAATTCGCAAATCTTGCAAAAGACGCAGATTTCGCAAACATTGCAAGCTATGCAAAATTCGCAAAAATCAACGCAAAAGCTCACATATGTACAAAAAGCAGCTTAAGTCACAAGCGCAAATGCAAATGCAAACACAAATGCAAATGTGAATGCAAATGCAGGTGAATGAAATCTGATTATCAAGAAATTTTCGTCAAAGTCACAAGAGATATCATATCGCGAAAGAAGATTGATAATCACTTTAAAAAATGAGAACTGAATCTTACAAGCGATGAAAATGCGCAATGCAGTAAACAACGCATTAAAGAAGACAAAGTCTGACATAATAGTTGCTACAGTGACTAAAACATAAAGAGGTAACAATATTGCTTTAATGATTTCAGAGAAATACATCGCGAAAGCTTTACTGAAGCAAAGAGATATATGAAAGCATATATTTGAAGTCAAAAGTATCAAGAAGAATGAAAAATGATACAAGATGATACACAGTCTGAAAATTAATATCTTCAACATAAAGATCGAAATAAAATATTTTAGAATTGAGCTAAAGAAGTACAACTCTGAATTGAAGCTGATAATCAATTCAATATGATTATCAAAAGATGAAAATAAAGCAAGAAAGAATTATGCTTCAACGATATTGACATTCAAAATCAAAGTCGAAGCATAAAAGCATCTGAAAAAAAGAGTTTTAGCAGCGAGATCAACATATTGAATGATCGAATATCAAGATTATTGATCAAGCAATCAGTGTCAGAGATGTCAAACATTCAAACATTTGCAAAACAAGTGCAATAAATCATCAAGATGCTTGTTTTGTGAATGAAATCATCTGATATAAAAGCATAAATGTCAATTACCTACGTGCAAAGACAAGCAATCATGCAATTACATAATTTCTAGATGCTGCAACTGTCAAAATGCGCACTTCGCAAACAGTGTAATGTTTTATTTTTATTTTTATTTCTTCATTAAGTGCATGCAGTCTATGACTATGATACTGTCTAGACGCTGTGCATATGTTAAATTACATGTATCTTGATCAAAGTCACTGCTTTATATTTTTTCATTGATCAATCACATCAATAGTTTGCACAAACAAGTGCTTTCAATCAAACAACTTCTTTCTCTCATGTTCTCATTTTCTCATCTCTTCATGTTCTTCTCACTCTACTCTTTCATTTTCAATAGTCATTTTCTTGTTGCAATTTGAGTACTTTTCAAGTATTTTAACATTGTGATTCTTTCAATCTTGATGATAAACTACATCAATATAATGTTCATGTTTTTGAACTGTGCTTTTGCTTTAAGCTGTAACTGTTCTGCTTTATAATGTTCGCAGTTCAGTAGTAAGTACTTCAACGTTTGTCTCGTCTTGCATATTTCATAGCATTTGTTCAAATTATTCTTTGATAATCGATGTAAATAGCTTTTAAAATAATCATGTTTCATTTTTAGCTGTATAAACGTTGAAAACGTCAGTCTGTCTATTTTTCGAAGCTTTTTTAGTGATTTGTAATTCTGATTCATTCTCGCTGTGTGTTTCTGATACTAATCTTCTTTTTTAATGCTGTCATTTCATGCAATTAATTATTGCTCTTTTGTCTCTTTGTCTATTTGCTTTTTGATGAAGTTCATGATTGTTTTTTTTCTGATGTCGATTGTTGATCTTTTTCATGTCACGTCTTTAATCAATTGATTCACTGCTTCATTTTTGATGATGTCTTTGCAACTTAATACTCACTATATGCAAATATGACATCAATTTTGTTGCAGATTAATCAGATTTTGTCATATGTTATTGAATAACTTCAAGTTGACATTGCTCTTTGCTTTTAATCTTTGCAACGTCATTTGACTATCTGTGTACACTCAAATTTCGCTGTCTTCAGATGCTTCTTCGCTGCATATCATGATTGCATCATTGATAGTTTGCAATTTCGCTTTCGTTATGATTATTTCATCAATCACACTTGTCATCTTGCTGCATCTAACAGATTCATGTGTGAATATCATCATGATTTCAATTTCTGTTTTGAGTTTTGCTATCTTTTTTCGAGTTTGCGATGCGTTGATGTACATCACTATGTTTTTCATCTTTTTGACTATTGTTTTCAGTTTTCTATAGTGTGTATTTATTGTTTCATATGTTTCATCTTTTGCAAATTTGATTTACATCTTTGTCAGATATTTGATTTTCTGATCTCATGATTTCTTGAAGTGAGAAATTTTGATTTCTTTTATTGAATTCAATGTTTTTTGCACTTTGTTCAATATTCAATATATATGCATAAGTTTATCTTTGCACTTCTTAAGTTTTTGAGATAAATTCGTCTTTGTTTCATTTCAGTTCAGATATTTCAATGTGTTCAGATTCAGATTCAATTCAATAGAGTATTGAGATGAGTATGAAATAAATGTTCTTTTTCTAATAAAGTGATTTTTCGATAATTCAACTATTCAAATTGCATAGTTCTTGCACTTTTGATCTAATTGCATCTTCATCAATGAGATTTCAACTTCTATTTGCATAGCATTTATCAATGATGTTCAAAACACACTCAGAATTTTTCGTAAAGCAGCATTTTGCAGTTTACGAAATTTGACTAAGTAGCTTTTTTGATTATTTCATCATATTTCGACGTCATAATCGTTAATAGACGTGATGCATATCAGATATAACTGCTTTTCTGATTTGATATTTAATCTTCACTCGTTATTCATTAATTTAAACAACAAGTGTAACGTTCTTATGACTGTCGCAATTTTCGTTTGCATATGAACTTTGAAGTTGATCTTTCGATTCAGTCAGACTTTTAATCATCATACATATGTCTTTGATTTTATGATCATGTTATTGAGTAGAATAATCATTTGATTGAGTATCATCTTGTGACTTTCAAAGTGTATCAATTCAGATTTTGAGTTGTTGAATTGCATTGCATTGTTCTCAGCTCATGTGAAAGCAATTTTTGCTGAGTTTTTCAGTATTTTCACATTCTTGTCAATATTTCTTTCCTCAATGTATAACATCATGTTGTCAATATAGCTGAATGACTGTAAATTTTTGAACTTTGCGCAAATCTTTGAAAACAGATATTGAATATAAATTAGAAATAAAATAAATAAGATAAATAAATCTTGTGATATTTCTGTGCTTATTTTCTTTGATTTCTGATGTTCGTCATCAAATGCTAAGTCAATAACTCAATTTTATAAGAAACATTTTATTCAATTAATTAAATTGACTGATATTTTCAATCTAACCAATATTTTGATCAGCTGTTTCAATGCAACATGATCAAAGACTTCTTTGACATCTAGAAGTAGATAGATAAGTGTATTTTCTCGACTTTTTATCATTTGCATATCATGTACTAGATTTAGTACTGCATTTATAGCTGATCTTTGTTTTCTATCTCTCATTTGATCAAAATTCAGCAACTTATCATTAATTTCAGCTGTGTAAGACAGTTGCATTGCTATTATTTTTTCTGCTACTTTGTTTAAACAATTTAGCAATGTAATAATTCTGTATGTTTTTAAAATTGAATAATTCAACTTGTTTAATTTTTTTAGAATAATTCTCGTCTCTTCGCGTCATATCTTTGAATGATAGTCGTTTTCAATCAAATCTGAATACACTAAATTGAAGATTTTCAATATAGTTTTGTATGCTTGCTGTATGATTGCAAATGACATATCATCTGATTCAAATGCTTTTCTGAATGCTGAGAAGTTAATAGCGTGCTTGATTTTCTCTTTAATAACTCTTGATCACTGTATACTTTTGTTCAATAGTAATTCTTCATTGATTTGAATTTTCAAAAATGATGAGTACATTGCTTTCAAAAATGTCTTGCACTTTTCATTGAATTCAATCTTCAATTCTTTTTGTAAGTTTTGTATCGAGAATAGCTTTTTGATTAAACATGATTTAGTGAACTTGTATATCTGAAACACTTTTTTTTCTTCAACGTTGTTTAAAAAATTGATTCAGAATTGGTTTTTGATTAGCTTTATTGCATCATGATACAAGTTTTACATTTGTGCTATCTCTGCTCATGCATCATCATTTCTGCATTTTTTTCAAATTCACTTTTTTGACAACAATGTCTTTTGTATTTCAATGAATTTATTGTTTCATCAGAATTTTGATTTTGCGCATATTCGCTGTTTAAATACGAACAATTTCACTGTATTCTTGATGCATTCAATCAAATAAATAACTTTTGCTTCTAGACTCATGATTCTTTGCATCTTGACTATCATTTTGTCTTTCGTCTTTTGCAAATGCTTATCAAAGTCTTTTCAGTTGACTTTTTGCAGATTGTATGACGCGTTCAGTGAATTTTCGATCAACTTCACTTTTTTTGTAACTATTGTAAATAAAATTACTTCATGATTGAATTCTGTGTTTGCATTCTCGTCTATATGTCAATTCTTGATATGATTGCGCATATTCTTTGATGCAAATAATAAATCAAGTACTGAGCTTGACTGCTCTGAATAACTGTGATATGTGTCTATATCAGAAGTGTTAATCAAATTGCATTTATATAAATTTACTCACTTTATTAATGCTTTCGTTCTAATAGAGTTTGAAATTTTTGCGTTTCATCAGCTATGATGTGCATTAAAGTCTTTGATGATAATAACTTTTTGCTCAGAATTTAACATAACTTTTGCTAATTCTTGCTCAATCATGTATAATTGCTCGTCATCTGCATTTTGTGACTTTTCGTTGTAAATATTGAACAATAAAATTCTTTTCTGAATTTTATTGTTCATTATTGATATTGCTTACATATCTTCGCTATTGACTATGTCTGATCTTAATGTGCATGTAAATTTCTTTGCGTTTTTCGTAACAAATATCAATACTCTGACATGAGTATTCTGAACATTTGATTTGATGCAGATAAATGATGAATGCGAAATTGTTATATTTTCGTCTTTCATTCATGATTCTTATAGTATAACAATATCTGTCTTGTTTTTCGCAAATTTCATGCATGCATGCATAATTTGCGTTGATCTTGCACAATTGTGCTGTAGAATTTGAATATTCAACGTGTTTGCAAAGCTTTCATCATTTGCGTTGTTTTGTGACATTTCAAATGCACTACTCATTACAATTTCGTGACTAAATGATCTTTTTGTGAGTTAATAGACTGAGCTGTCTGATATGTTTCACACATTGCGCTGTTTGCAAAGTGCGCATTTTGACAGTTGCAGCATCTAGAAATCATGTGATTGCATGATTGCTTATTTTCGCACGTAGATAATTGACATTTATGCTTTCATGTCAAATGATTTCGTTCACAAAACAAGCATCTTAATGATTTATTGCACTTGTTCTGCAAATGTTTGAATGTTTGACATTTCTGACACTGATCGCTTGATCGATAATTTTGATATTTGACTGTTCAATATGTTGATCTCGCTGCTAAAACTCGTTTTTTCAGATGTTTTTGTACTTCGACTTCGATTTTGAACGTCAATATCATTGAAGCATGATTCTTTCTTGCTCTATTTTCACCTTTTGATAATCATATCAAATTGATTATCAACTTCAATTCAGAATTGTACTTCTTTAGCTCAATTCTCAAATATTTCATTTCAATCTTCATGTTGAAGATATTGATTTTCAGACTGTGTATCACTATCTTGTATCATTTTTCATTCTTCTTGATACTTTTGACTTTGAATATATGCTCTCATATATTTCTTTGCTTCAGTAGAGCTTTCGCGATGTATTTCTCTGAAATCATTAAAGCAATATTGTTATCTCTTTTTGTTTTAGTCACTGTAGCAACTTTTATGTCAGACTTTGTCTTCTTCAGTGCGTTGTTCATTGCATTGCGCATTTTCATCGCTTGTAAGATTCAGTTCTCATTTTTCGAAGTGATTATCAATCTTCTTTCGCGATATGATATCTCTTGTGACTTTGACGAGAGTTTTTTGATCATCAGATTTCATTCGTCTGCATTTGCATTTGCATTTACATTTGTGACTTGAGCTGCTTTTTGCACATATGTGAGCTTCTGCGTTGATTTTTGCGAACTTTGCATGATCTGCAACGTTTGCAAAACTTGCGTCTTCTGCAAGATTTGCAAGTTCTTTGTTCTTTGCTTTGCGTTAATTCTTTTTTTGATGTTTTCAGCATTTTGTTGAATCAATTGTAGAATGATCTTCAGTTTGTTGTTTGTTTGACTTTGAAGTCAATCAATTTGCTTCTGAATTGAGTTTTCTATGCTTTCATTGTATGCTTTTTGAATGTAGATTAAGCTGTGACTTATAGTCTCTTTCTGTTCTGATATTGCTTGTCTTAGCTGATTGACTGCAAATTCAATTCTTTCACGCAGTCTCTTTATCTGCATCTTTTTAGAGATGACATCGTAGCACTTGCTAGTACTAACTTCAATGCTAGCTTCTTTTTGCGAACTTTTCATCGCTTTTCGCTTTTTCATTCCTTTGACTTTCACAATCGCTCATGTTTGCTCTTTTTGCTGCGAATTTACATTTCGCAAATTGATTGTATTCTTGTCATTGTGCGCATTTGCATGTGAATTTAGCATCAATGCATCAAGTGAACTGAACATGTATTGCATTTTTCTATTTGCTGATGTGAGCGATTTTTGTTGACTGCAAAATAAATTGACAATGTCGTTTTGCAGTTGTTTGCTTGTTGATGAACTCATGTTAAGTTCATCTTATAGATTTATTTCAATCTTTAATGTTGACTTTTTGATTTCTATCATCGACATTTTGAGTTCTGACGCTGAGCTATTGCTTCTACTGAGTTTCACGTTACTATTCGCGAAACGAAGCGAGAAAGAGCGCATAAAGCGACTCTTTATATTTCTTTTCATAGAGAGTTTTTTCGAGTTTTGAACTTCAAGCTTCTAGAAAATTCACTTGACATCACTTAAATATTTCTCTAATCTTTTATTCAGAGCGTTTCACATAGACAGTAATTTTAGTGTAGAGATTTCTCAATTTCTATCTTGAAATTTGCAATAAATCGTCTTTTATTATCGACTTATGTCAGATGAAAATGATATAAATTTAGTCTGCAAGAATCTAGATTACTCTTTTTGATAAAAAATGCTTGACGCAATTACTTTATATTTCAGATATCAAAGTAGTCGCGTTATCTTACTCAGAATAGTAACAACTGATCTCAACTTATTGTTTTGCACATCAAGAAAAGGTAAAACAGATAGTGATTTGATAAGAAACGCTGTACTTCTCTGAAACAACGTTGTTCTCTGTGCAATCTTCAAACATAAAAGAGTTTGATTTTGATTTTTGCATCAGTACACAGTTTTTTGTGCTGTTCTAAAGTCGATTGACGACTTGTTCTTTTCATGTGAGTTTGCTCTTCGATTTATCAATCAAATTACTGTCTGAATTGATGATTCTTTCTTCTGCGTTGATGAACTCTCGTTTCGTCGTCGATTTTGATCTGCGTGAGCGCGAAAAATTTCAAATTTCGATTTTTGACTTGCAACACAGTCATCTGTAAAGTTATTGAGTCGAATGAGAGCTTGTTTTGATCGTACAATTGTGCTCTATAACTTGTCGATCGATTTGATATATCATATGCTTCGATAGATCACTGTCGCCAGTTTCAAGATGCTTCTACTGCGAGCGAAATCCGAGATCTTTTTTGCGACGCATGTAAATTGATCAGAAAACAGAAAATCGATCGATTTACTGCATTGCATTGACGTGTATGTGTGCAAAAGCTGAGTCGTGCCTTTGCAGTATATGTGTGTATGTTGTATATGAGTTCAACATGTGAATAAAGCGCTGTTACTGCTCTGTGTGTGATTGCGCTGCGTGTAAATCGGTCTGAAAATGCGAGAAATCAATCGATTTACTGCATCACGTCTGTCTGTATATGCGCGAAAGCTGAGTTGTGCCTTCGCAGTATGTGTGTATGTGTTGTATGTGAGTCGCAGCATGTATGCAAAGACATTGCTGTTCTTCTGTGTATGTGCAAACTTCAACATGTCAACGACTGCGTTGTTATTGTCTCGCTTTTCGACTGTGTGTGAGCTCAACGCATGAGTAAAGCGCTGTTACTGCTCTGTTAATATTGATGAGATTGTTCAGCTCTTCTGACAAGCATAGCTTGCAGAAGATTCGTAGTCAGCATCTTGTACAGATAAATCTCGTTGTCGATCATTGTAATAATAAACATGCAATCTTAACAAGATTTATATGTAGTTAGCATGTAAATTTAAAGAATGTTCATGATTTAAGTTCTTTCTGCTAACCACTTTTAACAAATCAAACATAAGAATGTTTTATCTCAATTTTCATTATTACAACAACAAAATATTGAATTAAATGATTTTTATAAGCGATTTTTCTTGTAGTTTTGCATTTTATTTGACTTTCTCATTTGCATGTGAATTACTTATAACATGCGCATTAAGATTATTAAAGTCTGTGTGATTGTAAAAACTTTGCATGCAATCAATACATAGTGCTTCATCATCATGCAATGTTTTGATATCATTTAAACTTTTGATAATTTTTAAACTTTACTGTAGTTAAACAGTAGATTTGTAATCAGCATCATGTACAGATGAGTTTCATCATTAATCAGATAATGTATAAAATGAAAGATAAAAAATGAAAGAAAAGAATGAAAGTTCAACTTTTATATACATGAATTAAGTAAAATCAAGACTAAACAATAGTTTTATTAACTTAAGATTGCAAAAGTTCATGCATATGACTGAAATGATTAAAACAAAATTGCTGAAACTAAATTAAGATAATAATAATTAAGTTAATGACTTGATTTATTAAATTGTGAAACAGATTCAATGAATCAAAATTATAATAATAAATTTATACATTTTTATGACATCAATTAAGTTGACTTATGAGAAACTTTATGCTATTTATATTGAGTAAACAAAACTCTCTGAGATAGAAAATCACTCGCTGTTTATACAACTGCTTCACGCAGTTGAAACTATCATTATGAGACTATGTATTAAATTAGTTCACGTTGATTGCATGTTAAAGAATGAGTGACTCAATCATTTTAAATTGTTTTAGAAGCTTCATTTTCATCATCATTCTTGCAGCTGCTTTGAGACTCTTCGTGATAGCAATGATTATTTAATAGTTCAAGAAGTTGATGTCTTGTAACATTCTTGATCGCAGATGCAATCAGTTCAAGCAATGCATGAGTACATGTTTCATCATTTGATGATCTTAATCATAGTTGCATCATATGCTATCTGCGTCTGAAATGTTTCTGAAGTGCAGATAAGCATTCAAATCTATGCATTTGATTCTGATGTAAAATGATGAAAGTGCTTTCAATCTTCTGAAAATCATTTTGCATCTTTATCATCTTGTTGAACAGATGCAATCTTTGTGTGAAAATGACGTGAATATTTACGATGCATTTTCTATATTTTTTTCATCATTGCTTTCACTAACTTTTGTGATACTGTATTATTGCAATACTGTCACTGATTGAAATTGTTGCAGTGAAAGCTAATTGCTTGCATCTCAACTGTATTTTTACATCTTCTTGAATTAAGTTGTTCAGAAGCATCACTTTCTTGATGACAAAAGAACAAAAGATGATGCAATTAACATTCATCAAATGAATGCATATCAGTTTGTATATTTATCTAATTTTCTGCGTATAATTGTTAACTTAACTGCATAATGTGATCTTGTCTTGCAGCATGTTCAAATGAACATGCAGCGAGTTTATGTACATTTTTGCTTTCAAAGTCTTGATGCTTATTTATTGAAAATATGTTGTATACATTGCATGCAACATACATAAAGCATGATCTTTATGCTGATTTCTCTCTTAGATTCAAGAAGTTACTCAAAAAGTTTTCTTATGATAAATTCACAGTTCAAGATGAACAAAATCTTTCACTGCTTCAATTTTAACAGTTTACTTCTTAAGCATGAGTTGCAAATGTTTTATCTGCAATATGCATGCATATCACAGTCAATTTCTTCTTTAATCACATCAACATATGCTACTGTTTTTTCAAATTATACAAATGATGTTTTTGACTAAAGATTAACTTTATCATCAAGACATTCAAGAGTCAGAGCTTAGTAAAAAGATGAGATTCTTAAGATTAACAATTGTCATCATTGTATATTATGCTTCGCAAATGCTCACTTTGCTTGTTAAACATGCAATTCATCTATTTCATGTTATTTGTAAAGATTTCTTTCATGCAGATCAATCATGTTTTGCAAAGATGTTCATATGCTACACTTTTAATTAAACAATGTAGTTTAATCATTCTTTATTAACTTGCTTGTGTCTTTTTTCTTTTAACAAAGTCTTTTCATTAATGTATTATTCATGTATAAAATGTTTATATCTGAACATTTATTAAATGATATTAATGAAACTTTCAAGTTTACTTATGTTGAACTTAACAAGTTCAATCTTTCATAAGTTATTCATGTTGTAGTAACAGATATGTAGTCTTAACAAGATTTATACATAATTAGCATGTAAATTTAAAGAATGTTCATGATTTAAGTTTTTTTTACTAATCATTCTCAACAGATCAAATATGAAAGTATTTTGTCTCAGTTCTTGTTGTTGCAATGACAAGATACTGAATTGAATGATTTTCATAAGCGATTTTCTCATAGTTCTGCATTCTATTTGACTTTCTCATTTGCATGCAGATTGCTTGTAACATGTGCATTGAGATTATCAAAGTTTGCGTGATCATGAAAACTTTGCATGCGATCAATGCACAGTGCTTCATCATCATGCAACACTTTAATATTATTTAAACTTTTGATAATTTCTAGACTTTACTGTAGCTAGACAGTAAATTTGTAGTCAGCATCATGTACAAATGAGTTTCATTACTGATTTGAATCAAGATTATTTAAAATATTAATGATTTATGTTTTAAATTGAATTAATGATTTAACATCATGATAATTATACTTTTTCAGTAATATTTATAATTTAATAATTCATTGATCTTATCAGCATTAAAATGTCTTGCTAATGAATCATCATAATGACATTTCAATAATTCTTCTTGTTACGATTCTAGCTACGTATCTTCATTGATAGTTATGTTGATAGTTATGTTGATGATTATGTTGATGATTATGTTGATGATTATGTTGATGATTATGTTGATGACTATTCTGAGAACTATCGTCGATCGCTTGTTGCTAAAGCATAGACTTGTTTCAAAGTCAACTTTATTTAGAGTTAACTTATGTTCTTCTGAGTCATATAAATAGTCAATTCTTCTCTTCTAGATACTTTTCTTTCTTAGCATTTATATACTTATTACATTACACTCATATGACTCATTCTATGCTGATTTCTAACATTATATAAATGCTTCTTCGTTACAGACGAAGAGAAATAATCTGCATCAAGTGTTTCTGTTTGATTTAACTATTGACTTTGATCTAGTTGACTTGCAATCATGTGACAGCACTCATTCTTTTCTTCTCTTCTCGTAAGCTGATCAGCAAGTATAAACAAAAGATCAAACTTATGAGCTGATCAGCGAGTATAAACAAAAGATTGAAACTCTTTTCAACTAGATCAGAAGATTAGCGAAAGCATTGTTCACTCAGATTTGCAAGAAATTCTTCAAATTTGTTGAACAACAAGATCAGTCTAAAACTGCGTTGAAGTCTCTATCTCAGAAGCAAATCTCACAGTGAGTCTGCTTTAATGACACTTTTTCATTAATGCAATAATCTATTTATTTACATCGCTTTACTCATCAGTGAATTGAACTACTATGTTCATGTGCAACTAGTGAGTCTGCTACAAAGATGTAATTCAAATCAATCTTTTCAATGAGTCAATCGATTCTCTCATAGTGAGTCTGCTACAATGACACGTTCAGCAGTGAGTTTGCTTCAATGACATGTTTGATATTGATCTCATCATCAAGTCAGTCACTCAATAGTTAGTCTGCTTGAACGACACTTAAAGTGAGTTTGCTACAAAGACAGATAACAATTGATCTCTTGATTGAGTCAATTAATGAATGAAACAAGCTTTACTATGTAGTAGATCTGAATCAGAAGTGAGTCTGCTTCAATGACATCTATTCTCAATGCAATGATCTATCTTCTCATCATTCTATTCATCAGTGAATCTGATCATACATTCACGTGCAACTAGTGAGTCTGCTACAATGACATCTTTCGTCAATGCAATGATCTATTTACTCACATCACTCTATCTATCAGTGAATCAATCTGTCAACTCATTCACATGCAACTAGTGAGTCTGCTACAATGATATCTTTCGTCAATGCAATGATCTATCTACTGACATTATTTTATCTATCAATGAATTAATCTGTCAACTCATTTGCATGCAACTAGTGAGTCTGCTTTAATGATACTTCTATCTTGCATAGTGAGTCTGCTACAATAAACATTTCGATTTTACATAAGACTAAGAAAATACATTCATGTAAATATGAATCATTTAAGAGAGAAAGTAATGTTATGATTCTAGCTACACATCTTCGTTGATAGTTATGTTGATGATTATGTTGATGACTATTCTGAGAGTTATCGTTGATCGCTTGTCGCTAGAGCATAGACTTGTTTCAAAGTCAACTTTATTCAGAGTTAACTTATGTTCTTCTGAGTTATATAGATAGTCAATTCTTCTCTTCTAGATACTTTTCTTTCTTAGCATTTATATACTTGTTACATTACACTCATATGACTCGCTCTATGCTGATTTTTAACACTTCTCTGACAAAAAAATTCTGAAACATATAATGATTCATTGTACTTTATCATTTCTTAACTATTCAATATTCAAACTTCAACATCAATCTTTTATATACTCATCATCTCATCTGCTTTTAACTTTACAGTAAATTCATTTTCTTGCTGTAAAATATTAATGAGCTTGATTATGAATTTACTATTAAAATTGTATATTATTTCATGAATTGTTAATACTCTGACAATTGCATGTGAAATGAGTTGTTTGCAATCAACAGTTTTAACAACAGAATTAAGCTGTTTCTCAGTTACATTATGATTTCTATGAGTTAATGTTTCAACATTTGTTCTTCTTAAAGTTGTTGATTCAAATTGAAAGATTTTATTTCTTAAGAAATGTACTTCATTTAAATGTGTTTCTTACATTGTTAAAGTTATAATTCTCAGCAGCATACTTCTGACATACATTGCTGAAAATATTTTCATATTTTCATTAACATTGTGAACAGATATCTTCTTGACTTCATTAATCACTTATATACAGTAAATTTCATCTTGCAATTTGCTTTTAACATGTTTTACTGAATATTTTCTTTCATTAACACTGTGAATGAACATCTTCTCAACATAATTTATCATTCATGTTTATCAATAAATTTTATTTTACAATTTACTTTCAACATGTTCTGCTGAATATCTGTTCATACTTATACTGTGAATGAACATCTTTTTAACATTGTTTATCACTTATATATAGTATAATTCTCTGATTGTTACAAATATAAAATTATTTAAGCTTTTTATTTTAGTCAGCTTTTGCTGTTATGATTCTAGTCTTTGTCTATTCTTCATTTAGTCTTCATCTGATTTCATTCTAATTAAGTCTAGTGAAAATCTGATTTAAAGATGATGTCATTGAGACTTTGCATCATATGTGTAAGACATCAACTCAATTGAGTTTAGCATAGAATTGAGAAACACACATATAAGAATCAAGTTCTTTTCTGTAAATACTTTTCTTTCTTAGCATTTATTTATTAGTTAAATGACACTTTTATGACTCACTTTAAGTCGATTTCTAACAGTAGAAAAATGCTAATCAACTACTCTGCTATCAACGTGTAAACAATATAAAATAATCTACTTCTATTCAGAAAATTCGCAAGAAATTCTTTGAATTACTTTCATCAAAACACATCTGCAAATTTACTCAAATTTATCAAATCAATCACTTAATCTTACTACAATCAAATCTACTTTTATCTTTCTTACAATGACATGTGACTTTGAATCAGTTGAGTCATGAAACAGCTCATCTGCTTAAAAGCATTGCTAGTAAATGAGTTTCTCTTATTTCTTTTGATGCTTCAACGAGATCTCAGAATGTTATTATCTCATGAGACATCAACATAAGTTAATAACTTCGTCAATGAGTTATTGATTAGTCAGATGAGATTATTAAGATGTTGATTGAGTTAAGAGATCAATGAGACATGACTTTGAAACTCAACAAGCAATGAATCAATGTTCAAGTCAATCATATCAAGAAACTTAATGAGTTAGAAATCAATTAAATGACAATAGACACTCAAGAAGAGACTATTGTTGAACTACAAGAGAAAGTTTTGAGTCTAAAAAAGAAACAGTGTTCAGTGAATCAGTCTTAATCTCAACAGTTTACAAAGTTTCAAGCTTTTATCAAGAACTATACTTGACTAGATTAATTACATCAAGTTGAGTACTTGAGTTTGAGTCAAGTATTCAACTCGTCAAGACTTGATTCAAGTCAGAATTCTTGACTTGAGTATTTAAGTTAAGTCAGAAGATTGAGATTGAGTATTGACTTGAAATTTTCGATTCAACTCGTCAAGACATGAAGCGAAGTACTATTAATATTTATCTGAATGTCTGATAATGCAACAGAGTAATGCAATTGATGAGAGAAAATTCATGCTTGTTCATTTACTACTGCTAATCTGAAATCACTATTATCTCATTATTCTTCTTCTTCTTCTTGTACTTCTTCTTGTACTCGTTCTCATTCTCAGTCATATCTGCATCATCATCTCTTTTGCTAAATTTCATCTTCTTGTCATCATCATCAATCTTGATGATATCATCAGATTCATCATTTGATGAATCTAGTGAATTAACTATCTTTTGATCAATCGCATTTTTTTCATTCGAAAATGCGCTTATGAATTTGTTGAATTCTTGTATGACATCTGAATCATTCATCGTCTTCAATTCATTCAATTCTTCGTGATGTAAAATGCGTTGCTGAATTAGTTCAATAGTAAATATCATGTATCTTGACATGTTTTTCTTAAGTTTATCTTGTTGTGCAATAGTTTAATGCATACGTTAGTCTTGTCTTTCACATCAAACACAGTATATACATTGACAGTAAAAGTAGTATTGAATGTCATCTTCATAACTATCGCTTCAAGCTTCACTCGCTTTGCAGTCTTCTTCTTTCTTGTCTTCTTCATCAAATTCATCTCAAAACATTGAGCTATTATACAATCAGCTTTTGAAACACATATGCATTATTCAAATGCATTATCATGCAGACTCTTTTTCACTCAATCATTTGTAATCATATTTTGCATATTGCTCTTCATGTTTATCTGCTTCTTTTTCAAGACTTTCTGATATACGCTGATGACTCTCAGCTTTGTCAGTTTCTTGTGAAGAATGACTTGATTTGCATTCTGCTTGATATAAAAAGTTTTTTGATCTTCATTTTATTCAACGACTCAATTTCTACTTGCAATAAATTGCAACTTGATAGATAGATTGAACATTTTGCAATCTTGATTAGTCTCAATGATAATGCATATAAATAACGCATAACAATCTTCTTATCTGATAGTGATGTTGAACAACATTAAAGTTAAAATAGATGTGAAACATAGATAAAGTTAGAGTTAGAATAAACATGAAGCATAAATAAAGTTAGTGTTAAAATAAATGTGAAATGTAGATAAATTAAAGTTAGAGCTGAATTTTGAAATTCATTCATCATTTTAGAGCTGCAATCATCACAATCATCATCTCAATGATGCAATCAACACATTCATCATAATAGTGATATAATCAACACATTCATCATAAAAGTGATACTATTAACACAGTTTGTTCAATCATCATCTCTTGTTGACATTGTACTTCACTTTGCTTTTACTCTACTCAATTATCATTATCTTCTACTCAATTATTGCAACTTTTCAAATTGTGATTGAATAATTTACATCATATTCATGACACGTTGCAAACAGACAAATAATGCATTTAGATAATGCATTTCTTGTTGCGCATTGTTGACAGACTTGATTTAGAACGAAAGTTGAATGAAGATGCATTGTGTAATGATTTGAAAAAGTTAACTCATGATGATAAATATTCATTAAATCGAATTGAGAAAAAATCAAGAAAAGATTATAAAATCATGTCTGAAAGTAAGATCTTGCTTGAAAGCAAGATAAATAGAATTGAGAAAATAATGTAAATAGATAATGCATTAAGCAATCAACAGCTAATTTATTGTGACAGATAAAAAGAAAATGAAAGTCAGAAATCATCGCTCTTCGAGAAATTCGTCATTATCAGAAAGCTGCGAATTTGTTAATATTTAAGATCTCATTCAAAAGACTAGTATGAAAAATTCTTCAGAATGAGATTGATATGAATCAACTTAGTTTGAGAATAAGTGATGAGAACTACAGAATTTAAGCTTCAACTTTGCTTGCTCTTCAAAAGATCACAGAAGCATTTCTATGTAAATTTCTTGTCAGTAAGTGCATTACTCATTTGCATTACTCTTGATGTTTTACAATACTTACTGATATCATGCTTTACATATGCAGATAGCAATCTTCTTGTTATTCATGTCAAGTGAGTAATCATTCAGCAGAGAGATTTAATACTCATAAAGACTTTAATGTGCAATCTTGAAATTCAGTTGAGTCATGAATAGAAATAGCATTCATAATAACTTGATTAAATCAAGCTATTTAGCATAGCAATACACTCTATAAACTGCATTATCTTTTTGCATTATCTTGTAAGTGTATTATCATACTACATACATTGACAATGCAAAAGCAACTTTGAATGAAATAATATTGAATATTTAAACACTAATAGAATGTAAAACATTCTACAAATCTGTCTTGAAAAAATCATCAGATTCATCAATCATGTTATTTTTATCTTCTTCTTTACAATAAATATTTCATGCTTCGATGATAGTTTTCTCAGAATTCAAGTTCATGATACAATTATAATACTTGAAAAGCATTATCTGTTCAACTGATTCTGAAGTCATTTGTGATCAATCTCATCAACAAACTCTTCTTGCAAGATTGAATGTTCATTCAATATTTACAAAGAATATTGAACATAAGAAAACATTCTTAGTCATTTGAGTCAATCTTGAATAGTTCAAGACGTTATCTCTTCAATACTCTTATGTTGAAAACTTCTTGACAATAGCATCAGTGCAAAGATATCAATCATTTTCATTAACAAATACAGAGCAATGTTGAGTTCTTTAAAAAAGAGTTTGTGTAATCATCATAACAAACTATAACATTGTTAACAAATGATTAATTACATTATCATATTGCATTATCTGATCAACATCACTAGTCACTTGCGCTCTGACTTCTGCAATTGTAGTTTTCTCTTCATAATGATGATGAAAATAGTTCTTGAACTCTTTTCTGTACTTGTCGTAATAAAAATGAGAATTATTCTCATTTGCATTTCAATCTTGATACAAATTCAGCTTTTGAATAGAATTTAAAATCATAGCGAGATTGTATATCAGTTTATCTTTGCTTTTTGTCTTGAAATAGTACTTTGCAAGCTTGTTAAAAGCTAGTTTGCAAGCTTGAAGAACAAGTGCTTGTAAAGTACATGCATTATCACGTACTATCGTTTCAATAACATTGAGATGATTGAAAAGAGCATTAAACATTCAAAATTCTAAATGTATGTTAACATTGATGATTCTAGATATGATCAAAGTTAGCTCATGAAAAGAATTTAACATGTTGTTAACAAGCAATACTAGTGATCATTCATTCTTCTTTAATTGAATAGCTTGAATCTTTGCATTTATTAAGAATTTCTCAACTCATGTATTGATTGTATCACGCAGTTGATATGCACGTTGAAGCATCAAATAAATAGAGTTTTAATGAATGCAAATGTCTTGTATCAATTTTTAAAATCTTGTTGCTTGCAGCTTTAAAAAGCAAAGCTTTCGTTGAGAAAAACTGTTGATAGCAACAGTAATAGCGCGAATCTGTTTCATTAATTAGTAAATGCATTATCTTTTTACATTATCATCTTGATAAATATCTTCTTGATAACAGTGCAAAGATCATTGCTTGTGATTACATTCTTGACTTGATCATCGTTCAATGACACAGCAAAATTGTTGTTCAAAGTCTCTGATTCAATAGCTCTGATAAACTCTTGAGTCATTAAATTAATGATATGAGTCATACAAGATATTGAGTTTTGTGCTTTATCTCATGAAATGTCACATCGATTGAGTGCTCTTTCAAGCTTCTTCTTCAGAGTGTCATTGTTGCTTGCATTATTGATAACAACGTTGAAAAGCTTGTTCTTGATATCATATGTATTCAAAATCTTGAACAGCTCTTGCATTAAATGACAATCAGTATGTTCAACTTGAAGAGATGTAAATTCAATGAGATGTTCATGATATTGAAATGTAGCATTCATTCAATATATCAAAACTTTCAGATAAGCGACTTTTTGAGAACTAAATCATGCATTCAATGCAATAGAAATCTGTCGTGACTCTTTTAAATCTTGCTTTATCTTTGCTTGAATTTCATCATATTTCAAGAAAATCATGTTTGACAATTTAATGCAATGTACAAGAGTAATCTCTGAACGAAGCATTTGTAGTAACTGTTGAAAATGCTTGTTTTTGATGATTCAAAAAGATAAATTCAGTGCAATGAAGATCTGATACAATATCTTTTCTTAATTCTGTTGATTGAATTGAGATGATAAGTTGATATGACTTTTCTTCTATAAATACATCAACTTTGCATTATTTATTTGCATTATCATATTGAACTTACATGATCAAAAGATATCTTAAGCTGTGAAAGAAAGTTGAGTCATTTTCGTTTCTGATAAGCATTTGACTTGAGATGCTTGATCATATTGAACGTACTAGATTTATCAATAGTCGTAGAATGATTTAGAATTTTAAGACAATTCTTGCATGAAATCTTAGAATATTCTTTCAACGTCAAGATCATTTGAATAAAGTTGTTTCAGATGTTGAATTGTTTATTCACTTTGATCTTCTTAGCTCAAAGTGAATTACCTATCTTTCTTTGAGTCTTGTTCATGATACTTTCGTCAACAGACATCTGTAATCATCATTGTTGAAATTAAGCATTGATATCAGCACTTCACTCAACATACTGATTATTCTCTCTTGATATTAAAAGAGAAGTATCATGATGAATTTTATTCATCGCTTCTTGAAGAGTTTGTTTCTTTTCGACGAAATTCTGATTGATGTTTCATGAATCTTAACTTGCAAATTCATTAGAATGAATACTACTGAAAGTAAATGAATGAACGATTGAGAAATTAAATTCTTTCTCGATTGAAGATCTTAATAATTTATATGTCTTATCAGAATCAGACATCTTGCAATATATTTTATTAATAATGCAACAAGATAATGCAAACAATGAGAAGAGAAATAGATTCATTTGTTTCACGTAAGTCTTTCAAATATAATGATGTAATAGATTCAAAAATAGTAAATCTTGACATTTGATATCATTTTCAATTTCTTGATGAGTTGAGTCAAGAACTTGAATCGAGTATCAACTTGAGATTGATATCAAATTAAGTCAAAATGTTGAAATCGAGTATTCAAGTTGAGTCAGAAGATTGATATCAAGTACTCAAGTCAAGTCAGAAGATTGATATCAAAACTCAACTTAATGATCAGTCTATACTTAATGAAAGTAATTTACTTTATTCAACAACGATCATCACAAGTTTTTTAAGTTTTTGAACTCATTTATATTTACTGATGAAGATAAATCAACATGAGACAGCTGAAGAATTAAGATAGACGATAAACTTCAGATTAATGTTGATCACTTTGATAATGAGAATATCTGTATTGTTTATGTGATATCTAAACTAGAAGATGATGCTGCTGAGCACATCTTTGCTTGATATCAACATAATGCTTTGCATTCATACATCTTAATTGACGAGCTATTTGAGCATCTGAAAGAAATATACAATGAACTGAATAGAAATCAAAAGTGTCGTTGCAAGTACAACGCTCTGAGACAAGCAGATAAGTCTTTCAATGTCTTTTACTTCAACTTTATGAAGCTATTCAACTATCTCGATTATGACAATTGCACTCTGATGAATGATCTTCAGAATAAAATCAATAATCGCTTGCAAAACACTTTATCAATCTGTTCAGAGAACTTTACTTCGCTCACTCGCTTAAGAATCTTTCTTCAGAGTGTGAATAATAAACAGTGAGACAACTATCAGCTACGCAGTCAGCTTTGCACTGTCATTATCAAAGTCACTGTTGTATCTGATAAACGTGCTGTTACTTCATTGTCAGCAATGATGACTTTGATAATCAAATATGTCAAGTTGACTATCTTTTCTATTTTTACGTCAATCAGATCATCTATCATCTGTTATATTTGCAAGATTTCAAATCACTTATTCAAGAACTGTTCTTAGAACAAGATTAACATCTCAACATCTTGTGCATTCATTCTTCGTCTACATGAAATCATCATTTCGAAGAATAAAGAAAATGAGAAAATGTCTTCTAAAAATAACGAGGCAAAAAACTAGAGACTTTCATTAAAGACGTGATGAAAGATGTGTTAATTTCTTTAATGATAAGCATGTCAGATGATTCTTTTACTTCTGAATCTTTGACTATTGAATGTATACTTTCTAACAATGAAATTAGTTACTCATTGAAGTCATTGATTGACATCAAAGCTGCTGACTATTCATTCATTGATAAAGTGATTGTGCAGATTGTTTGTAATCAGTTGCAAATTAAGTCTTTGACTTTGATCAAAGCGAAGCTCATTCAAGAATTCAATGATCATTATGCTAAGAAACTCATTACTCATGTCATTTATTTAAATCTGACTGTTCAAGATCATACAATTGACACAGTTTTTATGTTGATCACTTAATTAAATTAATATCAAATGATTCTTGAAAAAACATGAATGAACAAAATCAATCTAGTAATAAATATGCAAATCAATTCTCTTCAATTTTTGAATTTCACTTCTAGTCAGAAATTGATTGTTTTATTTTGTTACGAGCGTATCAAGATTGATAAGGCTGAAGCTTTAATCAATTCGCAGTGCACGCTAGCGAGTACTCTGCGTAATGATTAGAACTAGTCAATGATCTAGTCGAGATCTGATCTAGATCTGACTCAGATTTGACTCAGATATGACTCAACATTCTTTTTCTTTTCTCACATTCTTTTCATGTTACAAACACATTTCTTTCGAGCCTAGCGCAGTCTCTGAACATTACATAAATAGAAGCTTTTGTATCAATCTTCTTCTGTATTCTTAATATTCAGTTATAGCTATTTTTAAAGATCAAGCACTATCAATTTCGATCTTCATTGATTGTATCATTTAGACACGATTCTGACATTATATTAAGAATTCATTAATCACATGATACTTATCTCATTACTCATTCAACATACTCGTACAGACAGAACGAGTTTAAAGAAATTCATTTATTTGATGATCAATGACAATCAAAAGACAGAATAACACTAAGAGATTGAATAAAATCAATGACAAGACTGTTTGAATTGCTAAACTACTTATCGCTCATTAAGTACGCAAAGTTCACTCAATTACAAGAATCATGATAAAGAATCTTCGTGAATTGCTTAAGAATCAAATCGATCGATAGATTCAATGATAAAGAATCTTCGTTGTTTGCTAGAGAATCAACAAAATCATCAAGTACTGCATCATTCATTCATGAAAATGATGAATCATTCACTGAAATAATAATACTTTTCATGTTCTACGAAATCTGAAAGACTCGCAGCCTAGTTCTTGATAAAGAAACAAATTGACTCTACAAGTTAAATAAACAACAAGAAGATGAAATCAAAGAGTTGAAGATAAGACTTCAAGCTAAAGAAAACACTTCTTCTGATTTCATCTACTCTGAGCGTTCTAGATCTCAAAAAATATCTGATTCTTCGCTGTTTACTGATGAAAAGAATTCTACTTGAAAGAACTGATACGAAAAATTTCAGAATAAACTAAAGATCAACGTTGATCTTTTTTCTAATGAACGAGTCAAATTGAGCTATATACATTCTAGATTATTTGATGATGCAGCAGAGATCACTCAAGCTAGATGCAAACGTGATTGTGTCAATCTTTATAGAATCATTGAAGATCTTTTGAAAGAGCTAGCTCAGTTGTTCAATGACTCAAATAAGAAAGTCAACTTTCATAAAGAATACTACAACTTGATTCAAGAATCAAAGAAATTCAGTGAGTTTTATACTCAGTTTCAACGACTATCTTTCTATCTAAACTATCACGAAAAGTAACTGATCATTAATCTGAAAAATAAAATACATTCTCGTCTTTGATTCGTTTGAGTAGATCAACTAGTTCAATCTGATTTTCTAAAAGAAATTCATTTCTATCTGATTCATTTGAATAATGATCAGCGAGTCATTCAAGAAATCAAGAACAAAATCAAACACATCAATGATGTTTCAAAAACTATCTTTCATAAAGCAACTGTTATCACTCAGCAATCATTCAATCATTCGAAGTCTGATTATTTAAAGTCGTGCAACGCGATTTTAACTAGCGTCAAAGAAGTAAACATTCTAGTTGAAAGCTGTTTTGTATGTCATAAATCAGATCATAGCTTTAAAAAATGTTTCAATCAATCTACTAAAATTAATGCAGTGAACAATAAATATGATCGCTTTGATTTCAATTCGAATTTCGATTCAAAAAACTAGTCATCTCTTCAAAAGTCATTAAAGAAGTAGAGATTATATCTTTGTGCAAACTAGACGAAATTCTATCGAAAGAGAATTACTTTGAAAAGTCGTTTCTAATTGACATTCATCTCATTTCTCAGAAATGATCTTTCAGTCTTCATTCTCTAATAGACAGTGATTCAGTCATCTACATAATCATACATTGCAATCTAGTTGATAAAGTATGCAAGAAACTGAGAATTCAATTTATATCACTGACAAAAGAGAAGCTAATAAGAAATTATGATGAGAAGATATTTAAGAAGACAATCACTCATAAAATTCTACTCAATCTCATCATTGAAAGTTATAAGAAATTGACTGTATCAATGTTGATAGCTGATATTGATCATCATGAAGTTATATTGAATAAGCTCTGAATGAATAAAAACGAAATATTACTGAATATGTGAAACAACGTCATTGTTTTTTCAAATCAATTGAATACTTCTATTTCGAGTTTTTTTTATCTCGCTCAATTCAAAGCACTCAAGTTGATTATGATCAACTTCGTTCTCTTCAATCACTCAGACTAAAATCTCTACAATGCTTAAACAATTGATTTCAATCACTGCTCAGAAAGAGTCATTCTTAATTCAAAGCATAAACGTCGCTTCATTCAAAACATTGTGAAATCATTCAAAAAAGAACAAGATCAAAGTCTTTGCTTTATTCATGATGAACATCAATAGAAAAATCACGTACAATACTCAGTGCAATTTGAACACTTTAAACGTCTTTTCAATCAATGAAACGACTCAGAATTTGAAAGATATTAAAGCGAAGCTATCATCAAAATATTATGAGTTTCTAGATGTTTTTGATCAAGCTCAATTGAATAAACTATTCTTTCATTGCTTCTATGATTATAAAATTAAACTCATCAATGATTCAACGTCTTCTCACTGTTGAGTCTATTAAATGTTCTCTGTTAAACTTCTGAAAGTAAAGAAGTATCTGAACAAGAATCTGTCAAAGAAATTCATCACTTTCAGTCAGACTTTCTATTTCTTCTCTGTTTTATTCATTCTTAAAGCAAATAAAAATCTTTGATTCTGCGTGAACTATTGAAAGCTAAATGTCATTTTCAAAAGAAATAGATATTCTTTACTGCTGATAAATGAAATCATTGATAAAATAGTGAGTTGCAAACATCTGACTAGATTGAACATCATATCAGCATTCAACAAACTTCAAATGCATCTTGATAGTGAGAATTACATCACTTTTATCACTGCTTTAAAAGCATATAAATATAAGATGCTATCATTCAAATTGACTAATGAATCAATCTTCTTTCAGCAATATATGAATGACATTCTATGAAACTTTCTGAACGACTTTTGTCAAGTCTATCTAGATGACATTCTCATCTATAGCAAAATGAGAAAGAAACATAGAGATTACATCAAACTAATATTGAGTCGACTACGTGAAGCTGAACTGCAGATGAATATTCGAAAGTGCAAATTCAATGTAGAAGAGACTGTCTTTCTAAAAGTCATTGTATCAGAACTAAATTTTCGTATGAATTTCAGCAAAGTGACAGTCATAATCAGCTGAATCACTTCAATCAATCTAAAAGAAATTCAGAGCTTCGTGAAATTTGTTAACTTCTATCGTCGTTTCATTAAGAACTTCTCGAAGCTAGTCAAATCATTCACTCAGCTGACTAGAAAGAACACATCTTTTTTAAAATAAGATCTGTGTTCAAGCTTTTGACAATTTAAAGAAATAAGTCAGCTCAGTTTCAATACTTCATCACTTCAATCTCAAATAACAAGCTATTCTGAAGATCAATGCTTTGAACTATGTAAAAGATGAAATACTATCTCAGTACAATGACAAGAAAGTTCTTCATTCAATGATCTTCTACAGCAAAAGCATGATTCTTGCTGAAATCAATTATCACATTTATGACAAGAAATTACTAGTCATTATTTGATGCTTCAAACACTGATGACTTGAATTGAAATGCACTGAACTACTCATTCAGATGTTCATTGATCATCAGACTTTGAAGATTTTCATGAAAAACAAACAGTTGAGTTGATGACAAGTCAACTATCTGAACATTCTATTGAAGTTCAACTTTTAAATCATCTTTAAATCAGGCAAAACAAACATCAAAGTTGACGCTTTAATTAGAATGTCTTTAGCGAACGTCTTTGAATCAGCTCAAAGACTTGAAGATTGCTTTCTGACTATTCTGATCTTTGATAGAGTCAATGTTTTATCTATTGAATCAGAAGCAAATCTCTATCAATGAGTATATATGATCAATCAAACAGATGAACTCTGCAGCGAATATAGACAAGCTATGAATGATAACAAGCTCAAATTTCATATCACTAAACTGAAGAACTGCAAAATCATTGATGACGTTTTATTTAGAAAAGATTTACTGTGAATCTCTGAGAACATGCATACGAAATTACTACAAAAAGTGCATGATCAATCTTCAATCTTTTATCTTGACAATAAATGAATCATTAATTTAGTTCAGCGTTTCTACTATTGATCAGATCATTAAGCTACTATTCAATGATACATTTGAAACTGTCATGCTTATCAGCAAAGCAAAGTTTCTAGAAATAGCATCAATGAACTTCATCATTCTCTTTTGATTTTACAGAAACGCTGAAAAGATATAATTATGAACTTCATTACTGAACTATCTCTGTCAGAAAACTATAACGTCATTTGCATAATCATATGTAATTTCATCAAAGAACATCACTATGTTTTCTGTCATTGAGAAGACAATGACATCTCAGTTGAAGAAATGATTTGAATCATGTTATGAAACGTTTATCAACTGCATGATCTACTCAGTTCTATTGTTTCAAACAGAAACTCTCAATTCATATCAACTATGTGAAAAAGTCTTTGCAAGTGACTGAGAATCACAGTTAGTTTATTTACAGTCTATTATTCTGAGATCAATGATCAATTAAAATGAGTCAATCAAGACGTTGAACGCAAACTTAGAATTTACTACAATTACATGCAGAACAACTGAATCAAATGAATATTTATGATGAAATTCAGCGACAATTTCAATATTTTTTCAATCACTTCAATGATTCTCTTTTACTTTAATAAAGAATTTCACTCTTGAATGAGTTTCAATTTAAATACAACTGACTACAAAACAACTTATGAACGACTTGAAACTAGAAAAGCAGATGATATTGTCATTTGAATGAAAGAATTATTGAGTTTTGATCATCAACAATTGAAAAAAATGAAGCTGATCATTGAAGTTCAGATCAATAAACATAAACAAGACATCACATATGAAGTAAATGACTGAGTTTAAGTATCTTTCAGAAACATCAAGACAACGAGACTCTGCAAAGATTTAAAAGACAAACAGCTAAATCTTTATCAAATCACTGCTAAAGTGAATATTTTCTATCATCTTCATCTATCAGTCAGCATGAAGCATCTGCATTCAATGTTCAGCTTGAAGCTACTACGATCATATTCAGAAAACTCTCTATCAGAACAACATTCAGAATCATTTGAATTAATCACTATCAAAGATGATGAACATTGAAAAATAGATAATATATTGAACTTCAGATGCTATCAAGATTGAATACAGTACAAAGTCAAATGAAAAGATCTAGATAGAAACGACGAATGATACTATGTCAATAAAGAGAAATTCAATGACTCAGAGAAAGTTGATGCTTCATCAATGATTTTGTTGAATTTACAAACTTCGCGAAATTAAAGAATAATGATGAGATTTGCTTATTCAACTTCTTGATGTCATTACTGATGCTTTTTAACTGTCAATGATTGAAATAAACAAAAAAAGCGTTGCTGATTTCAAAGTTCTAAATAAAATAATTTATATAAAGTGTACTTAAGTTTTACACATCAAGAATAAAGCATTGCTGTGTAATGTCATCTTTTAAAGAAAAACAATGTACAAGAAGTGTGTTCACTGTGCAAGTAATGAAAGTTTCTGTATTGTAATGAATATACTTATATGATATGTTTGTTAAACATTCATGATTTAATGTTTAAATTCTTGACATCTGCATTTCAACTATTAATAAATTCTTTCATTTGCAGAAAATTCATGATAATGCAATTAAGAATAAAGAAGAGAACATCACTCTGAAAACATTTACTGCTCATCAGAAAATTCTCTACAAGAAATTGATAACAGTGATATGTATAAAGAATTATTTTAAGAAAACTCATAAACTTAAGTCTTTAAAGATTCAAAAGCTCATTCTCAAAGAAATGATAATTATTAATGACATTATCAAAGAAATTCTGAATGTAAAGCACTTTGTAATACATTTAATCTTAATTATATATCATTTTGTCAATGTTTTTAATTGTTCTGATATATTTTAGTACAATCTGTCATTTTTTGAATTTCTATCTTCACGTCTCAATGTAAATCTGACAATGAAAGAGAAGAAGAAATTTGCAATCTTACTTCATGTGAGAGATGTTTAATAAAGTGATGATTGCGTGATGTTTATTATGTCATAATGATTGCGCTTTCTTGTCAAATGCATTTAAGCATCTTTGCGCTTTTTTCTTCTATCTGTTGATTTACATATGTAATCATTTCATTAAAGAGCGAAACTATTATAATATAATGATTCTTCTTTTCTAATAATGAGTTTATGCTTGAAAGTGAATGATTATGCTTTTCGCTCATGTTTCAATCTTGTTTCAAAAGCTTTTATAAGCTTTAAGACATCTTTCATATTTTCGCTCAATATTCATTGATTATATTCAATAATAATAATAACAAATTCATACATTCTTATGACATTAATTAAATTGACTCATAAGAGACTTTATGCTATGTGTGTCGAGTGAACAAAATTCTCTGAGGTAGAAAATCGCTCACTGTTTATACGACTGCTAAAAATTGAAAGAAAAAACAATCACAACATATACATAACAAATCTTGAAAAAGAGCACTACATGCAAGGCAAAGCGAATCTAGAGAATGATCAAATGACAATAAATTGCACAAGTTGCAGCAATGTAAGTTTGAAGATGATTGAAAGTGATGTTGACATGTCACAAGAAAACAGCGATGCAAAGTTGCAACGCTCACGCAATGATGAAGAGAAGATAGCTGACATTATCAATCTACTAATAAAGACATCAACATTAAAGAAAGAAATGAGCAAAGATTACTTGTGAAAAGAAATAACACTGAAGCTGATGTGTTGTCTTCGACTCGATTCAGAAGAAAAACATCATATGATTCAGAATGCATTCATTGCAAAAAACATGTAGAAACTGAAGACATCAGTTTGAATGCTAAGCAAGCAGTTACAAATGCAGAAAAATACGCGTTTCTCATTGAAAATCATGTCATGAGCAAACATGACAAGAGAAGAATTATCAATGAGAAAGCAACGTCTCAAAGAGAGATCATCATCACTTTGCAAGAAACACAAAATCATGATAAAGATAGCAAACAGAAAAGAAATAAAGAAGATGCAGAAGAAGATCATCAAGCAGATTCTTCAGAAAATAGCAAACGTGTCAATGAATCAACGAGATCTGATCATGTTTCTTCACAAGCTGAGTAGCAAAGACATTTTTCTTCATGCAGTCAGCTCAGACACATGAGCAAATCTGAAAAAGACTCAAGAATGAGCAAAAGAAATTATGAACTTAACGCGTATATCGCGACGAATCTTCGCAATGCTGATACATGAGATGCACATCACAATCAACATAAGCAATCAGAAGAAAGTCATTAGAAAGTTGATAAAGAATAACGCAAGACTTCATAAGAATTTGAAGATTCTAAGAATAGTCTGACTCAAGAAAGTAGCAAAGAGTGAAAAGACTCATTCATCGCTCATCATGAAGATAGCAATCGAAGCGATGATAAATCAACTGATGAACGTGAGTATGTTAAATACATATCATGAATGTGCATGTGAATTGTTCAAGAAGAACTGTCACATCACACAATGTTTCAGATGTCAGAAATTTAATCACATGATTAAGTTCTGCAAGAAGAATCAACGCTGCGTCAAGTGTGCAGACAAACATTACATTAAGAAATGCATGATGTCTTTGAATAAAAGACGTTGTGTTAATTGCAACGAAAATCATGAACTTTGAAGATGCAACTGTTTCAAATAACAACAGCAGATGAAACAAGCATTCAAAATCTATAAAAACAAATCGTTCAGATATTCAGAAGCATTTAGATACAATCACGCATTCTTGCAATTCTTAAACTCTTTGCTGTCTTCAAACTTTGCAGATTCAATGAACTCTTCAAAGTTCATGAACTCTTCGAGTTCAGCGAACTCATTGAGCTCAACGACAGTTGTGCTGAAAACACGCAGTCTAGTCACTCATGAATCAACATGACAAATGATAGAAGTCAAGAAGAGACGCGTTGATCATTTTTCTTACGTGAGTAGCAACTCAGATAAAACATCACTTAAGCAGAGTCAAAAATGACAAATCAGAAGATGAGATAAACTTACAATGACTGAAAGCATTCAAAGAGTCTTTTTTTTGCAGAATTAACAACAGCTACAAATAACTTTATGATAAAACAATCTTTTCTACAAATGTTGCAGTACAACATCAGAAAATCATTGAATATTCAGAAATCATTTCTAGTCAACAGAAAAGTTCATGATTTTAACATTGTAATCATACAGAAGCAGAGTTGCAACATTAACGACATTCAATCATTTAACTCAAATCACAACTTCTTTTATTTAATGAAAAACACGTCATCACAGTCAAGAACATGCATATATGTGAATAAATGTTTAAGACTCAATTAATGAATGATAGAAACAGCTGAGTTAAATCTGCTTGATCAGAATATTAACTCACAACACAGATGATGAAACGCAGACATTGCAACTTATAAATGTTTACAACTCATGTTCACTGTTCTTTACATTTACAAAGAGATCTTTAATCATTTTTTGCTTGAGCGAGCTACTCAAAGATGACTGTGAACAATTAATCGTGAAAGATTTCAATCTACATCACTTTCACTGAGAGAAATGAAGATGCTTCACTTGATACACAGCGATCAACAGTTTACTTGATATCATTACTAATGCTAAGCTGAAATTATTGCTGAAATCAGACACTATTACTTGCAAGACTTACAATCAGTTTAAAATTATTAATCTAGTCTTTAGCAGCGAGAAAATACAGTTCATGATTGTCACGATTCTAGTCTTGTCAGACTCAGCCTTCTAGCCTTGTCAGATCTATTCTCGCTTCGTCATCTTGACTAGTCTCTATTGAGCCTAGCGTCGACTGAGAAACACACATATGTAGCCAGCTTCTTTCCTGTAGCTATCTTTCTTTCTTAGCATTTATCTTCTAGTTAAATGACATCTCTATTTGACTCGCTCTAGACAGGTCTCTAACATTAGATAAATGCTCATCATCTACTACTCTGCTATCAACGAATAGACGATACGAAACAATCTATTCAGTAAGAAAAATTTGCAAGAAATTCTTCAAATTTGCATCATCATTTTAGATTGCAAGAAATTCTTCGATTCTACACTCATTTTCATCATTCTATTTGCAAGAGATTTTTCGAATAAAGCACTCAATTATTACCTGAAATTCACAAGAAATTCTTTGAATTTTCACTCATCAAAAAACATCAATTCAAAGCATCAATTTCTTATCTATTCTTACCTCAACAACTTCTATCTTCTTTCATCATGACACGTGACGTCAAGCCAGTTGAGCTCAGAACAACTCGCCTGCTCAGAAGCACTGTCAGTAGAAGAGTTTCACTTCTACTCATCGATGCTTCAGTTGAAGCTGAGAAAGCTGTCACTTCATGAAACATAAACATCGAAGAACAACTGCTTCATTGAGTCAGCAATCAACTTAACGAAGTCATCAATATGCTGAACGAGCTTCGAAGTCAGCGAGACTTGACTCTACAACTCAATGAACACTGACTTCTTGTACAAGATGATCACAAAAAGAGAGCGAAACAACTAGAAGTCGCTTTTGATAAAAATGATGAGCTAGAGAAAAAAATCAGTCAGCTACAAGGCGAGCGATTGAACTTCAGAGCGAAACAACGTCAAGCCGATCGATCTATGCCTCGTCAAGATACTCAGTCAGCTGAACAACGAGTCAATCAGAAAGAAGCTTTTACGATCTCAGTTTCGATTCGTCGTTCTGAAGTTGAACGAAGCTCGACTTTCGAAGCTCGCTCTCAACGAGAATCTTCTACTCTATCTGATAACGAGAATGATCATCACAAGTTCATCAAGCTTTCAAATTCACTCATCTTCATCAAAACAGATGACTCTATCTGAGAGACATGAAACATCAAAATAGCTGACAAGCTCGATGTCAACGCGAATCATTACTCTACTGAAAAGATTTGTATTGTCTATGTGATTTTCAGACTAAAAGACGATGCTGATCAGCAAATCTATGCAAAGCATCATGTTGATGCTCTCTCATTTTATCAGTCACTATCAGAGCTACTGAAACATCTGAAAGAAATTTACAAAGATCAGAATCTGATTCGAAAATGTCGCTGTGAATACGTCGCTCTGAAGCAGCTCAACAAGTCTTTCAGCTCTTTCTATTCAGAATTCACTAGAATATTCAGCTTTCTGAACTACGACGATATCACTCTGATGAACGACATTCAGAATAAAATCAACAATCGTCTTCAAAACGCGTTGTCAGTTTGCCTCATAGAGTTTAGCTCGCTTGATAAGCTCAAGATCTTTCTTCAAGATGTGAATAACAAACAACAAGTCAATTATCAGCTACGTGACGAGCAATAAACAGTCAAATCGATAGCAGCTTCGAAAAAACGTTTTGTTTCTTCATCGACATCAGCTTCAGCCTCGACTACTAGCTATGTTCGACTCGCTACTTTTTTCATTCTTGAATCTGAATGATCAAGAATGTCAATCATCTGCTTCAACTGCAAAGTATCGAATCATCTTTCAAAGAACTGCTCTCAGCTGAAGACTAGTACTTCGACATTTCGTGCATTCATTTCTCGTCTCAATGAGGTCGTCATGTCAAAAGAAGAGAAGAAATTATTTACAGAGAAATCGAAGAATGAGGCAAAAAACTAGTGACTTTCATCAAAGGCGTGATGAAAGATGTGTTAATTTCTTCAACAACGAGCAGCTCAAATGATCTCTTTGCTTCGAAATCTTTGACTACTGAATGTGTACTATCTAGCAATGAAATTAGTTACTCATTAAAGTCATTGATTGACACTGAAGCAGCTGACTATTCGTTCATTGATGAATTAATCGCGCAGAATGTTTGTGATCATTTGCAAATTGAATCGTTATCTTTAATCAAGCTCAAGTCAATAAGAGAATTCAATGATCATTATGCAAAAAAGCTCATTACTCATGCGATTTATTCGAATCTGACTGTTCAAGATCATATGAAACGTTTCGTCTTTATGCTGATTACTCGATTGAGTCAACATCGAATGATTCTCGAAAAAACATGAATGAACAAGATCAAAGTGACTATTGATATGAGAAACGATCGTCTTCAATTTTCTAGTTTCGAAGCTCATATCAAAGCTTCTATCAAAGCTCATTCGACCTCTCTTTCTGTTCTCAAGAAAATCGCGATAGAACAGAAGAGTTTGATTCTCACTCAAATACTAAAGAGATTTACCTCTTCTGTTGTCACTCGACTCAGCGAGAAGTCATCTTCATTCAGTAAAATCGTGAAATCATCTAATTCAGTCAACTTCGCTTCGTCTTTCGATTCAATGAACATAGCAATGATAGAAGCAGCAGCATATATATCACTAGTCAAACGGTCGAATGTGACTACTTTCGCGATCATCATCACGAAAATCGATCGACTTCTAAAAACAGCTAGAAATAAATCAGAAGACGTAAATCTACAAGAGCTTTCACACGAAGAGATCTTGAAAGAAGTCAAAGCTAAGCTTTCTTTGAAATATTCTGACTATCTAGACGTGTTTGATCGAGCGATGACTGATCAACTACTCTCTCATCGTTTCTACGATCATAAAATAGAGTTGATCGACGAGAGAACATCTTCTCGAAGTCATCTCTATCATATGTCTGACTACAAGCTTCAAAAGATGAAGAATTATCTGATTGAACATCTGAATAAAGGCTTTATATCTTCTAGCTCGACCTCATACGCTTCGCTCATACTATTCATCGAAAAGAAAGACGATAGTCTGCGTTTCTGCGTCGATTATAGAAAGCTCAATGCTTTGATCAAACGAAATCGCTACCTTCTACTCTTAATAGACGAAACTTTCGCTCGTATTCAAGATAGCAAGTACCTGACTCGATTGAACATCATTGTCGTCTTCAACAAACTGCGTATGCATTCGAGCAGCGAAGATTTGACTATCTTTATCATCTCTTTTGATTTCTACAAATATCACGTGATGTCTTTTGAATTAATCAACGACTCGACTTTCTATCAACACTATATGAACGACGTGCTATTTGACTATCTTCATCAGTTTTGTCAGATCTATCTAGATGACATTATCATCTACAGCAAAACACTGAAGAAACATAAGCGACACGTACGATTGATTTTACATAGACTACGAGAGACTGATCTACAGATGAATATAAACAAGTGCGAGTTTCATGTTCAGAAGATCTTCTTTCTGAAACTATTGCTATTCATCGAAGAACTAAAGATGAATCTCAGAAAAGTACAAGCAGTAGTTGAATGATCTACTTCTACAAATCTCACTCAGATGCAGTTCTTCGTCGACTTCTGCAACTTCTATTGACGTTTTATAAAGAACTTTTCGAAGATTGTTCATTCTCTGATTCAACTAACTCAAAAAGAGGTGATATTTGAATGAAATCAAGCTTGTCAAACGATCTTTGATCATATGAAGAAATGAATGACTGAAGTCTCTATTCTTCGTCATTTTGATCAAAATAGAAAGACTATTCTTGAAACAGACTCATTCAACTACGTCAACGATGATATACTTTCTCAGTATGACGACGAAGAAACATTGCATTTGATGATCTACTACAGCAAGAATCTGAGTCTCGCTGAGTGCAATTACAAGATCTATGACAAGAAACTACTAGCAATCATTCGAGCTTTCAAGCATTGACGACCTGAGCTGAAATTGACTGAGCTACTCATTAAGATGTTCACTGATCATCAAGTTTTAACGTCATTAATGAAAGATAAAGAGCTAAGTAGACGTCAAATGCGCTGAGTACAAAAGCTTGTCGACTTCAACTTCAAAATCATGTATCGTTCAGGCAAACAAAACATCAAAGTCGATGCATTGACTCGTCAAGTTGATTCAGTTTCTAGAAGTCTCAAGAATGAACGATGTCGCTATCAGCGAACTACAATTCTCACTTCGAATCGAATGAAAATCGCTGATCTAGAGAAGAACATCGATGAATCAATCTATAAACAGATTCTTGAGACTAATGAGATCGACGAGAATTGTACGCTACTTCGTGAAGTCGTATTAAAAGATGAAGCTCAATACGAAGATATTAAATTAAGAGATTGTTGAGTTCAGAACGAAATACTATATCGAGATGATCTTCTATGAGTTCTCTTCGATGAGCATCTTCAAATGAAGCTAATTCGAAAAGTTCACGATCAATCTTCTATTGATCATTTCGAAATTCTCAGAACGATGAAGATCATAAGAAGATACTACTATTGATCTTCAATGCGAAAGACAATAAGTCGATATATTTGAAACTGCTACATTTGTCAGCGATCAAAGACTTCTCGAAATAAATTCAATGAACTACTACATTCTCTACTCATACTCGAACAGCGATGAAAGAACATAGTCATGAACTTCATCATCGACTTACCTCTTTTGAAAGGCAAAAACGTCATACTAACAGTGATATGTAGACTGACAAAGAAACAACATTATATTTCTTGCTTCACTGATGACGAGAAAATCACAGCAGAAAAAACAGCTGAGCTAATGCTTCAGTGAATATATTGAATACACGATTTACTCGATTTCATTGTTTCGAATCGAGATCTTTAATTTACCTTCATTCTATGAAAGTCGCTTTGCAAAAGACTAGGCATTAATCTTCAACTCTTCACAGCCTATCATCTTCAGATCGACGATCAAAGTGAACGAGTCAATCAGAACGTCGAAAGATATCTTCGATTCTTCTGTTCATACATGCAGAATGACTGAGCTAAGCTACTATTCATGATCGAGTTCGTCGACAATAATGCTCTGTTCTCAGTCATCTTCTCGACCTCTTTCTTTCTAAACAAAGACTTTCATTCTTGTATGAGCTTTGAACTTGATGTCATCAAATATGAAAGTTCTCGTGAACACTTGCAGACGACTAAAGCTGAGAATATATCTGAACATATGAATAAAACACTGAAGTTTGCTCGCGAGTCGCTAGTCAAAACACGAAAACAAATGATGAAACAAGTCAATAAGCATAGAAAAGAAGTTGATTATAAGATCAAATCAAAGATGTTTCTGAATGAAAGAAACATCATTACAGCGAGATCTTTCAAGAAGCTAGATGACAAAATGCTCGATTCTTTCATCAATCTAGATTTCGTCGACTCTTCATATAAACTGAAATTATCAGAGTTTATGCATGTTCATGATGTATTTCATTCTGATCTGCTTCGCTCTGCCGTCGATGATTTCTTGCCTGGTCAAAAGAACGAACTTTCAGATTCAATAGTGATAAACGACGAAGACGAATGAAAAATCAATGATATATTGAATTCTCGTCGATATTGAAGACGACTTCAGTATAGAGTCAAATGAAATGACTATGACAATGATCTCAATTGATACAACGCTGATGACGACGAATTTATGAACGCTCAGAAGATAGTTGACGATTTTCATATTCGATATTCGAACAAATCGCGCTAGAAGCGCTTTCGACTATTCAGTCAATCAGAATTTAATGAGTCTGAGCCTGTGAAATCATGATTGAGCAATCAATCGAATCGAGCAGAAAATACATTCATGCAAACATGAATCGTCGAAGAAAGAGAGTAATGTCACGATTCTAGTCTTGTCAGGCTCAGTCTTCTAGCCTTGTCAGATCTATTCTCGCTTCGTCACCTTGACTAGTTTCTATTGAGCCTAGCGTCGACTGAGAAACACACATATGTAGCCAGCTTCTTTTCTGTAGCTACCTTTCTTTCTTAGCATTTATCTTCTAGTTAAATGACATCTCTATTCGACTCGCTCTAGACAGATCTCTAACAATGATATGCAAATGCAAAGTACATATTGATTTGCATCAAGAATCAAATCATTTTTCGATTGTCACAGAATTATGTCTATAAACAACTTCAGTATAGTCTTCAACTCAATCACTATGAAAGAAAATGAACACAGAAGCATTGAGTGCATATCTGCATATGCATCTTTCGTTGAATTATTCTTTAAACAACAAGATGATGATGAACAAAAGAATGTGCAAAGTTATCAAGATGTTACAGAAGATCATTGAGAAATCTACTTTCTTGACAAAGTCATCAAGTTGAGCAAAGAACTTCTGAAATTCAAACTGCTCAAAGATAGTAATGAAATTAAAATGATTACAAATTGTATGAAAAATACAAAGTACACTAGATGCATGAAATGAATATCTGAAACATAATGATCATAAAAACAAGATCATTTGACAAGCAAAATGCACACATTTCAGATCATAAATGTATGAGTTGAGCGATGCACTCAAGTCAATATAATGCTTCACAAAATGAGTCAGAATCAAAAGTCAGCTATTAAAAAAACTTTCTCAGTTTTCATCATTGAAGTGAAGTGACACTGATCAAATGATAACGACATTCAAGAAAAAAATCAAAATATTGTAAGAAAAATTCTTTTCTTCATTCTTTCAGACAAATGTCAATAACATCACAGACTCATTTATACTTTTGACAGTGACATTTGACTTACACATTTCAGAAGAAGAAGTGAGATAAACAATTAAAAGAATAAAAGCAGATAAAGCATCAGACATTTCAGACATTTCAAACAGAGCGCTGCAAACTGATTTTGCAAAACTGATTTTGATATTGACATGTTTATTCAACGCATGTATAATACATAAATATCATTCAAAGCAGTTCAAAAAAACTCAAATGATAGTACTATGCAAATCAAAGAAGAGTGATTATACTGATTTAAAGACATATTGACTCATTGCTTTGCTTGATATCATGAGCAAAGCTCTGAAGTCAATCATGATTAAGAGACTGAGTGATATAACTGAGACTCATTATATGCTATCTGATGCTCAAATGAGAGCGAGATGCAAGCGATTCATGATCTCAACATTAAATCTACTAGTAGATCAGATTCACACAGTATGAGACTGCGAAATCAAATATGTAGTGTTCATGCTAAGTTTAAACATCATCGAAGCGTTCAATTAAGTCTTGCACGTCAGACTTCTGCATACTCTGAAAATGAAAAGAACTTCAGACTACATAGTTGAATGAGCATGCAGCTTTCTTAAGAATTGAGAAACATCATTGAGATTCAATGAGCAAACGAGTACATGCACAAGATAAATGCAGACATATTGCAGAAATCTTTCATTTCATTGATTCTATTTCTATTCTTCAATGCAAGTTTGATTGAGAAGTGCAAAGCATTGAGAATTAAGATTGAAGTGCTTAACTTTGTAAATGATATTAACATTCTAGCATACAATAAATTCATTGAAGAAATTTGCAGAACACTGAGCAGATTGCACAACGTTTACGCGAAATGCGTTTGCACTCATGATGCAACATTTGCATCAGAAAAGTATGAATTTACACACTTCATTAGAAAATCAAAGAAGTTTGACATGATGATTAGCATACAAATAAAAAGCTCAGTTATTAAGTTGAAATCAGATGTGCAAGTTCTGAAAGTACAACTGAACATGAAATTGCAATGAGACGCGCATCTTCATCAAATTGAAGTGAATCACATCACATGAATGCTAGCACTTAGTTGATTCAAAGTCTTCACATGAGAAGCAATTTTTACAAAAGCAAGACAAATATACTCAGCAGTAGTAAGATCAGAAATTGCATTTCAAGCATCAATCTGATATCAGCAAGAAAAAGAGAAAGAATTGTTAAATAAAGAATGCAGACTTGAAATACTACAGAATCAGACTCTGCGTCACGTTGCAAAGATGTTCAAAAGAATAAGCATTGAGACTTTGAAAGCAGAAATGTACATAAGTTTGCTGCATGTTCATTCAAACATGCTGCAAGATAAGATCACATTACGCAGTTGAATCAACGATTGTACACAGAAAATCAGATAAGCATGCAAACTGATACATGCTCATCTGATGAGTGTCAATTGCATCATTTGTTACAAGCATATCAAGATTGACAAGACTGATAAGACTGAACAAGACTGAAGCTTTAATCAATTTGCAATGCATGCTAGCGAGTACTCTGTGTAATGATTAGAGCTAGTCAACAATCTGATCGAGATCTGACTCAGATTTGACTCAGATATAACTCAACATCTTTTTTCTTTCTCAACACTCTTTTCTTTCATCAACATCTTGTTCATCTACATCATTTTCTTTTCATGTCACAAATACATCTTTTTCAAGTTTAGCACAGTCTTTGAACATTACATAAATAGAAGCTTTTGTATCAATCTTCTTCTGTATTCTTAATATTCAGTTATAACTATCTTTAAAGATCAAGCACTATCAACTCTGATCTTCATTGATTGTATTATCTAAACATGATTCTGACATTATATTAAGAATTCGTTAATTACACGATACTGATTTCATTACTTATTTAATCAACTTGTATAGACGAATCGAGTCTAAAGAAATTTGTTTACCTGATGATTTGATCTTGAAAGACAAAAACAACATCAGAGAATTTATAGAATCAATGAAAACATATGATCATTGAATTGCTAGAAGATTTATTGCTCATTCAATATGCATCTGTTCAAAATTAATTAATAGAATCTACAATAAAGAATCTTCGTGAATTGCTAAAGAATCAAATCGATCAAGAAAATTACAATAAAGAATCTTCGTGAATTGCTTCAAGATTAATCACTCTCAAAAACATCTTCTTTGTTGAACAAACATACGTCTTTCTTTTTCAATCGTTGAGCATCATCATTCATTTAATTCTCTTTCAAACAATTCTCATCTTCTTCACTATGACATTTAAGAACATCTCTGATAAAGATAAAGCTTTCATTGACTTCTTGCAATAAACATGTTCACAAGCTTTCTCTTCTATCATCGACTCACAACATGCTTCTTCATTCATTGCTTTTAACGAATCAAATGCTGAAATCATCATACATGATGATATGAAAGTATGAAAGAAATGCATTTATGTTCTTAATAAAGAAACAGATTGTCTCGTTGAGATGAAACAACGAGACAAGAGCGAAATTCAACAGTTGAAAGCACAACTACAAGCTTTCACTGCTATCACAGTCAATGTAATCATCACTGCTTTCTCAATTGTCATCTACTTTGAACGATTTAAATATCACAAAATACTCAATTCTTCAATGTTCACTGATGAAAAGAATTCTACTTGAAAGAACTGATCTCTTGACATATGAGAGAAGCTAGCAATTAACGTCAACATCTTCTCAAATGAACTTTACAAGCTGAGCTACATAAACTCTTGACTAGCAGATGACGTTGTTGAAATTACTCAAGTTAAACATGATTTCAACTGTGACAATCTCTATCTGACTGTCAATGAACTTCTAGAGAAACTAGCTCAATCAGTTCATGACTCTGATAAGAAAAACAATTATCGTAGAAAATATATTAATCTGATTCAAGAATCAAAGAAATTCAGCGATTTCTTTAATCAGTTTCAACAACTATACATCTATCTGAAGTATCAGAAGAATGTACTAGTCATTAATTTAAAGAATAAAATAAATTCTCGTCTTTGAATCTTTTGAACAGCTCAGATGAAGTCACTCATTAAGCTATCAAATATTTGAAACTATTTGATTTGCTTGAACAATGAACATAAAGCAGTTCAAGAGATCAAGAACAAACTACTCAAATGTGATGATTCAAAGATCATCATTTCTAGAGCAACTATTGCTGTTCAGTCTTCAACTTTGAAGTCTGACTGATCAAAGTCACGCAACGCAGTTTTGACTAGCGTCAAGAATACAGACATTCTAGTTGAAATCTGTTTTGTATGTCACAAATCGAGTCATAGTTTCAGAGAATGTTCAAATCAATCTATCAAAATCAATGCAGTTGATGAGAACTACAATCATTTCAAACTCAATACTGAATCAAAGTTCAAGTCAAAAAACTAGTCATCTTTTCAACAATCACTGAAGTGAAGATTATATCTTTGTGCAATCTAGATGAAATTCTATTGAAAGAGAATTACTTTGATAAGTTGTTTCTGATCAATGCTTTTCTCATCTTGCAGAATGAATTATTTAGTCTTCGCTCTTTGATAGACAGTGATTCAGTCATCTATACAATCATACATATCAATCTAGTCGATAAAGTATGTAAAGAGCTGAAAATTCAATTTATATCACTGGCAAAAGAGAAGTTAATAAAAGAATATGATGAAAAGATATTTAAGAAGATTATCACTCATAAAATGTTATCAAAGCTCATCATTGAAAGTTATAAGAAATTGACTGTTTCTATGTTGATAGCTGATATCAATCATCACGAAGTCATATTAGAAAAATCATGAATGAACAAAAATGAAATATTACTGAATATGCAAATCGACGTCATCGTTTTTTCGAATCAATTAAATACTTTCATTTCGATTTTTTCAATTTCTCTCAATTCAAAGCATTCAAGTTGATTGCAATCAACTTCATTTACTTTTATCTTTCAGTCAAAGATTTCTAGAATGTTCAAATAATCTGTTTCAACTACGATTCAGAAAGAGTCATTCTCAATTCAAGACATAAACATCGCTTCGTTCAAAACGCTGTTGAATTGTTCAAAGAAAGACAAGATCAAAGTCTTTGCTTTATTCATGATGAACATCAATAAAGAAATCGCGTACAATACTCAGTGCAATTTGAACGCTCTAAAAGTCTCTTCAATCAATGAAACTGCTCAGAATTTGAAAGATATTAAAGCGAAGCTGTCATCAAAATATCATGAGTTTCTAGATGTTTTTGATCGAGTTCAATTGAATAAACTATTCTCTCATCGCTTCTACGATCATAAAATTGAGCTCATCAGTGATTCAACATTCTCTCACTGTCAAGTCTATCAAATGTTCTCTGTCAAACTTCTGAAAGTAAAAAAGTACTTAAACAAGAACTTGTCAAAGAGATTCATCACTTTCAGTCAGACTTTCTATTTCTTTCCCGTTCTATTCACTCTCAAAGCAAATGAAGATCTTTGATTCTGCGTGAACTATCAAAAGCTAAATGTTATTTTCAAAAGAAATAAATATTCTCTATCATTGATAAACGAGATCATTGATAAAATAATGAGTTGCAAGCATCTGACTAGATTGAACATCATATCAGCATTCAACAAACTTCAAATGCATCTCAATAACGAGAATTACATCATCTTTATCACTGTTTTAGAAGCATATAAATACAAGATGCTATCATTCAAACTGACTAATGAATTGATCTTCTTTCAGCAATATATGAATGATATTCTATGAGACTTTCTGAACGACTTTTGTCAAGTTTATTTAGATGACATTCTCATTTATAGTAAAACAAGAAAGAAACATAAAGATCACGTCAAACTAGTATTGAATTGACTACGTGAAGCTGAACTGCAGATGAATATTTGAAAGTGCAAATTTGATGTAAAAGAGACAGTCTTTCTAGAAGTCATTGTATCAGAACAAGATCTTTGCATAAATTTAAGCAAGATGATCATCATAGTCAACTGAACTACTTCAATCAATTTGAAAGAAATTCAAAGATTCGTGAAATTTGTGAACTTCTATCGTCATTTCATTAGAGACTTTTTCAAACTAGTTAAATCGTTCACTCAATTGACTAGAAAAGACACGTCTTTTGTTTGAAATGAAGTCTGCATTCAAGCTTTCAGAAATCTGAAGAAACAGATTAGTTTCGCTTCAGTTCTTCGTCATTTCAATCTTAAACGTCAGACTATTTTGAAAATCAATGCATTGAACGATGTAAAAGATGAAATACTGTCTCAGTACAATGATGAGAATGTACTTCACTCGATGATCTTCTACAGCAAAAGCATGATTCTCGCTGAAATCAACTATCATATCTATGACAAGAAATTGCTGATCATTATTTGCTGTTTCAAACATTGATGATTCGAGCTGAAATGTACTGAATTACTCATTCAGATATTCATTGATCATCAAGCTCTGAAGATCTTCATGAAAAATAAACAGCTGAGTCGACGTCAAGTCAACTATCTGAACATTCTATTGAAGTTCAATTTTCAGATCATCTTTAGATCAGGCAAAACAAACACTAAAGTTGATGTGTTAACTCAAATGTCTCTAGCAAACATTTCTGAATCAGCTAAATGATTTGAAGATTGCTTTCAAACTATTCTTATCTTTGATAAAGTCAATATTCTATCTATTGACTTGAAATTAAGCGCAAATTCAAAATCAGAAGTCAATCTCTATTAAAGATTATGATTAGTCAATCAAACAGATGAGCTCTGCAGCAAATATAAACAAATTATGAACAACAACAAGCTGAAATTTCATATCACTAAACTGAAAAACTGCGAAATCATTGACGATGTTCTATTTAGAAAAGATCTACTGTGAATTTCTGAGAACATGCACATGAAATTACTACAAAAAGTGCATGAGCAATCTTCAATCTTTCATCTTGACAATAAATGAATCATTGATCTAGTTCAGCGTTTCTACTATTGATCAGATCATCAAGCTACTATTCAATGATACATTTGAAACTGTCATGCTTATCAGCAAAGCAAAGTTTCTAGAAATAGCATCAATGAACTTCATCATTCTCTTTTGATTTCACAGAAACGTTGAAAAGATATAGCTATGAACTTCATCACTGAACTATTTCTGTCAGAAGACTATAATGTCATTTGCATAATCATATGTTGTCTCATCAAAGAACATCACTATGTTTTCTGTCATTGAGAAGACGATGACATTTCAGTCGAAGAAATGATTTGAATCATGCTATGAAACGTTTATCAACTGCATGATCTACTCAGTTCTATTGTTTCAAACAGAGATTCTCGATTCATATCAACTATGTGAAAAAGTCTTTGCAAGCAACTGAGAATCACAGCTAGTTTATTCACAGTCTATCATTCTGAGATCAATGATCAATTGAAATGAGTCAATCAAGACGTTGAATGCAAACTTAGAATTTACTGCAATTACATGCAGAATAACTGAGTTAAATGAATATCTATGATGAAATTTAGCGACAATTTCAATATCTTCTTGATCACTTCAATGATTTTCTTCTACTTCAATAAAGAATTTCATTCTTGAATGAGTTTCAATCTTGATACAACTGACTACGAAACAACTCATGAATGACTTGAAGCTAGAAAAGCAGATGATATTATCATTCAAATGAAAGAGTTACTGAGCTTTGATCATCAAGAATTGAAAAAGACGAAGTTGATCATCGAAGTTCAGATCAATAAACATAGACGAAACGTCACATATGAAGTAGATGACTGAGTTTGACTATCTTTCAGAAATGTCAAGACAACGAGACTCTGCAAAGATTTGAAAGACAAACAGCTAGATCTTTATTAAATCACTGCTAAAGTGAATATCTTTTATCATCTTCGCTTATCAGTCAGCATGAAGCATCTGCATTCAATGTTCAGCTTGAAGCTACTATGATTGTATTCAAAAGACTTTCTATCAGAACAACATTTAGAATCACTTAAATCAATCATTATTGAAGATGATGAACATTGAGAAATAGATGATATATTGAATTTCAGACACTATCGAGATCGAATACAGTACAAAGTCAAATAAAAAGATCTAAATAGAAACGATGAATGATACTATGTCAATAAAGAGAAATTCAATAATTCAGAGAAAGTTTTGAACGAATTTCATAAGCTATATTCAAGCAAATCGCGCTAAATATCGAAATAACTATCAACAAAAAGCGAGCAAATGAACTACATTCATGCAAACATGAATTTTCGAAGAAGAAGATAATGTTACAAGCGTATCAAGACTGACAAGACTGATAAGACTGAACAAGGCTGAAGCTTTAATCAATTCACAGTGCACGCTAACGAGTATTCTGCATAATGATTAGAGCTAGTCAATGATCTGACTGAGATCTGACTCAGATTTGACTCAAATATGACTCAACATCTTTTTTCTTTCTTAACATTCTTTTCTTTCATCAACATCTTGTTCATTTACATCATCTTCTTTTCATGTCATAAACACATTTCTTTCAAACCTAGCGCAGTCTCTGAACATTACATAAATAGAAGCTTTTGTATCAATCTTCTTCTGTATTCTTAATATTCAGTTATAACTATTTTTAAAGATCAAGCACTATTAATTCTGATCTTCATTGATTGTATCATTTAGACATGATTCTGACATCATTTTTCATTCTTTTGTCATCAAGAAAGTGATGCTTCTGAACAACTTAATTCAAGAAAATGCAAAAATATAGTTGAGATGCAAGCGATTAGCTTTCGCTGTGACGATTTCAACTAGTGACAGCATCGCAATAGCACAGTTTCACAGAAGTCAGTGAAAGCAACAATGAGAAAAATATAGAAAATGCATTGCAGATGTTCACATCATCTCAACACAAAGATTGCATCTGTTCAACAAAATGATAAAGATGTGAAATGATCTTCAGAAGATCAAAAGCACTTTCATCACTTACATCAAAATTGAATGCATAGATTTGAATGCTTATCTGCACTTCAGAAATGTTTCAGACGCAGATAATGTGCAATGCAACTGCAACTGAAATCATCAGACAACGAAACATGTACTAATGCATTGCTTGAACTGATTGCATCTGTGATTAAGAATGTTACAAGATGTCAACTTCTTAAACTATTGAATAATCATCATTATCACGAAGAGTCTCAAAGCAGCTGCAAGAATGATAATGAAAACGAAGCTTCTGAAGCAATTTAAAGTGACTGAGTCACTCATTTTCTAACGTGCAATCAACGCGAACTAATTTGATACAAAGTCTCATAATGATAGTTTCAACTGCATGAAGCAGTCGTATAGACAGCGAGTGATTTTCTATCTCAGAGAGTTTTGCTCACTCGATATAGATAGCATAAAGTTTCTCATGAGTCAACTTAATTGATGTCACAAGAATGTATGAATTTATTATTATTATTATACAACTGCTACATGCAGTCAAGATGATAAAACTGAGACTATGTATCAAATTTGTTCGCGATGATTGCATGTTAAAGAATGAATATTCTTGTCATTCTAAACTGCTTTAGCAGCTTCATTTTCATCATCATTCTTGCTGTTGTTTAAAGATCATAAGAAGATACTACTATTAATCTTCAATGCAAAAGATAATAGATTGATATATTTGAAACTGCTACATTTATCAGCAATCAAAGACTTTTCAAAATAAATTCAATGAACTACTACATTTTCTACTCATACTTGAACAGCAATGAAAGAACATAGTTATGAATTTCATCATTAACTTATTTTCTTTGAAAGACAAAAATATCATACTAATAATGATATGTAAACTGTTAAAGAAACAACATTATATTTCTTGCTTTATTGATGATAAGAAAATCAAAGCAGAAAAAACAGCTGAGCTAATGCTTCAATGAATATATCAAATACATGATTTACTCAATTTCATTATTTCAAATTGAGATTCTCAATTTATCTTCATTTTATGAAAGTCGCTTTGCAAAAGACTAAACATTAATCTTCAACTTTTCACAGTTTATCACTCTCAGATCAATGATCAAAGTGAACAAGTTAATTAAAACATTGAAAAATATTTTTGATTCTTCTGTTCATACATGCAGAATGACTGAACTAAGTTACTACTCATGATTGAATTCATTGACAATAATGCTCTGTTCTCAATCATTTTCTTAACTTCTTTCTTTTTAAACAAAGACTTTCATTCTCATATGAGCTTTAAATTCAATGTCATTGAATATGAAAGTTTTTGTGAATGCTTGCAGATGATTAAAGTCAAGAATATATCTGAACATATAAACAAAACACTGAAGTTTGCTCATGAGTCACTAGTTAAAACACAAGAACAAATGATGAAACAAGTCAAAAAAACATAGAAAAGAAGTTAATTATAAGATTGAATCAAAGATGTTTTTGAATGAAAGAAACATTATTTCAGTAAAATCTTTCAAAAAGTTAAATGACAAAATGCTTAATTCTTTCATCAATTTAAATCTTATTGACTCTTCATATAAACTGAAATTATCAAAGTCTATGCATGTTCATAATGTATTTCATTCTGATTTACTTTGTTCTGTTGTTGATGATTTCTTGTTTAATCAAAAGAATGAATTCTCAGATTTAATAGTAATAAATGATGAAAATGAATAAAAAATGAATGATATATTGAATTCTTGTTGATATCAAAGATGACTTCAGTATAGAGTCAAATGAAATGACTATGACAATGATCTCAATTAATACAACGCTGATGATGATGAATTTATGAATGTTCAGAAGATTATTAATGATTTTCATATTTGATACTTAAACAAATCATGCTAATCAACAAATCAATCAATCATGATTTAAAGTTTGTGAAATCATGATTGAGCAATTAATTGAGTCAAGCAGAAAATACATTTATGCAAACATGAATCGTCGAAGAAGAGAAATAATGTCACGATTCTAGTCTTGTCAGACTCAATCTTCTAGTCTTGTCAGATTTATTCTTGCTTCATCATCTTGACTAGTTTTTATTGAGTCTAGCGTCGACTGAGAAACACACATATGTAGTCAGCTTCTTTTCTGTAGCTATCTTTCTTTCTTAGCATTTATCTTCTAGTTAAATGACATCTTTATCTGACTCGCTCTAGACAGATCTTTAACACAAAAATAAAAGAATAAGAAAACAAGAAAACAAGAAAACAAGAAAACAAGAAAATAAGAAAATAAGAAAATAAGAAAATAAGAAAATAAGAAAATAAAGAAAATAAGAAACTATAATGTTGAATATTTGATGACAAAGTAGCTCATTTACTACTTTGTAAGATCATGCAATTATCTAAATCTTTCATTATCTTCTGCTTTGCAGTTTATTCTTTACAAAGTCACGTCATATATTTTGCATTCAATCATATAGCAAGAGTTACTGAGAGCTCTGCTCTGATTCTATCTAAGCTTGAATCGTCTCTGCTTCGCAGTTTATCTTCTTCAAAGTCATCTCAGCGAATATCTTTACTTCAAAAGTCTACTCTCGAAAATTTGATTCTCTAGCTATTGATTCTCTAGCTATTGATTCACTAGCTAGTTATTGTCTAAATCATCGCTCTCGAATATCTCGTCTTCTAGCTATCAATCTACTGACTAGTCAATATCTTCGCTTTCGTTCTTAAATATCTCTTCATCTAGCTATTGATCTACTGACTAGTCATTATTTAAATCGCCCTCGAATACCTCGTCTTCTAGCTATTGATCTACTGGCTAGTAAATGTCTAAATCTTCGCCTTCGAATACCTGATCATTTAGCTATCAGCCTACTAGCTATTCAATATCTTCGCTTCTTGTCACTCTGCTTGAGTTTTTTCTATATCTTCGCCTTCGGCCTTCGCCTTCGCCTTCCGCTTCCGCCTTCGCCTCGCTGATATCATCAAACGGTCAGGTTGATGCTCAAGGGACGAGCATTAAATGAATGGGGGAAGAATGTCGTGGGGCGAAGCCTCACACCTCGAGAGCTTACTGAACAGGGATATTGGTCACTACTTATAGAGGTTCCTCGAGCGGAGTTTTCTTCTTCTTCTTTACCCGACTCGACCCGACCTTCCATCTATTCATTCATCTATCTACCTATCTGTATCTAGCCTACCTCCTAGATCTACTTATCTACTAGAGCGACCATTGCATGTGTTCGTTGTTTGCTCATCCTGTTGCTTCTACGAAGCTCCCTATACCGCACCTGTACCCTATCCCTCGACAATGTGATCATCGCGAACAAATTCGATACATAGTCTCAGTCTTATTGTTTCGGCAGCGTGTAGCAGCCGCATAGACAGCGAGCGATTTTCTACCTCAGAGGGTTTTGTTCACTCGACACACATACTGTAGCATAGTTATCCCTCATGAGTCGGCCTAACCGATGTCACAAGAGTGTATGAATCTATTATTATTATTGTTATTAATTTCTTGATCATACAAACAGTTTATGCGCTCGTACTATGTGCTGTTTGTCGATGTGACTGCACATTGAACAAAAAGATATAAAGCATTGATGTAGGCTAAAAGTCATGTAATTTACATTCTTTAGCATATACACAGCGCTACAGTGCTACTCTTTAGGTAGATAACATCGTGTTTTCATAGTCTTGGGCTGCATAAGCACGTTACTGTACCTCGAAAGGCAATGTTGTATCAAAGTGCTTGGACTTTCGGTATTACTTCTCTGCTTCGCTCTGCTTCTTGACGTACTCGAGAACTATTTGTTCTTCAGTCTGTGCCTTCGCTAACCTTTGCTCATGTGACTCATGAGCCTCTTTTGATTCCTCCAGGGCCTTGTGTAAGCCCTCGTCGCTCTCCGCTACATGCTTTTCAGCAGCGAAAGCTTGTGAAATTTCAACGGCAGTTTTCAAATTTTCGTCATCGTCAGAAGCTATCTCTGGGTCATCTGAGCCAGGACGACGATCTCGAAGTACGCCGTCGCCGATTTGACGTTGTTCTAGCATACTCTGCCGCAGTGCGGCTTCCAATTGCCCATCGTGGTCACTGATCCCTTCCGTTTGATCAGATGCGGCCGCGATGCCTTCCATTTGTACTCTGCTAGCTTCCGCGATGCTGGCCTGGATCGCCCTTCCGATAGCGTCATCGTCATCGCCGTCCCCAGAAGCCAGTTGAAGCTCAACAACACTCGCACGAACGGCTCTTTCAATCATTCGGTCTTCTTCAGGATTACCTTTCGAAGTAGCCGTAACAGAGTTCTGGATCGCCTCCTCCAAAGCTATGCTGTCAGAGTCCGTGTCCCGTTCAGCGGCAAGTTGAGCATGGACAGATACGGCGCTGGATACTGATTTCTCGGACCGAAGACTTTGCGTCCGGTGAGCATCGACTGTATCTTTCTGCTTCTTCTTGCCTTCACTCGCTCTTTTCCTCTCCTCATAGCTTGTTTGCCTGGACCTGAGCAATTCTTGAGGTGTGCGAAAGCTGGCATGCCGAACTTGATGCATCCCTTTGCTAAGTTCGAGTTGAGTGGCATGCCACCGGCTGACAACATCAAGACGCTCTTCTTGACCTGACGACATCCATTCTTCGTACCCTTGCGCGGTGCGAGCAGCGATTATATAATTTTGTACGCTCGAACCAAGATGCTTTTGTAGCTCTTTGTAGATACCCTTGAAAGTATAGCCAGGTATTCCCCAGATGGCTTGATAATCAGCCTCCGAAACAGAGTGTTCGGGAAGTATGACCTACCTGCGCTCGGTTTTAACACAACGCCTCCAATGCCCTTGCCGAAGCCTTTGATCAGCCCAGCCACACCTTCCTTCTTCGCACCATCCAAGGGCTGCGTAACTAGGCCAGATATGCCATCATAAAGCCCAAACCCAAACTCCTAAACTCGTTAAATGTGATACGATGGTGACCAGCTGTGATGAAAATACCTTGCTAGCAGCTCTTAGACCACTCTGAATGCCGGTGATTTTATCGGACGGTCGAACACTCTCATCACCGTACAGCTTTGGCGCGTTGTGAAAACCTCGGGCTATGCCAAGCGTAAAATCCATTGGCGACTTGAGCCCTGCTTCAACCATTCGTCCGACTCCTTTGCCCGCTCCCAATGCAGCGTCCAGTGAGATGTGGCCGGCTTGAGTTCCCGAGGTCGTCGGGTGGTGGGGCTGGGAAGTACCTTCGGGTGTCGATGATCGATTAGTCGGCGATCTTGAAGGTGAATCTCCAGGACCCCGAGATGACGTCCTGCTAGGGCAAAACCCTGGCATCGAGCCCTTCGAATGGCGAAAGGTATTGCCCGCTCCGGAGGTGCTTGGTCCTGGCTGTGCTGCTGCTGTTGATGTGTCCGACAAGGTTCGGGAGGGTTCCCGCTTTTCCTCAGTAATCGACCGTGAAGCTGAGGTGGGATGTGAGTGGTCCGTGATTCTATCCGATGTACTGGATCTCGAACTTGATAGTGCGTCTTCCTCCGAAAAGACCTTTCCGAAATGTTCGAGTCCCGATGAAGTCGAAGAATCCAGTGTAGAGCCCGAAGCGTTGTTTTGCAAGCTTTTTTCTTGGCTGGGCTTTTCCGACGTTTTGGCTTTCAGCACCTTCAGAATCTCTACAGGAAAGTCTACTGCACCCATCATGAGGCTCCCTATGGTACCTAGTAACGCCGACGCACCACCAGAAATCGGATCCCAAGGTCCGTCTTCGATTTCATACTCGCGTGGACGATACCTGGTCAATGTCAGCGTCAGTTGGCGACTAGGGAAGAAAGGATTATCACAGTTTCAATTCGTTGAAGTCCAAAAGACCTTCATTACCCAAAGTTGCTGCTGTAAACGCGCTGAGCCTCACGTCCGTTCGCTTGATCCTCCAGACAGCCGTTCGACTTGGCGCCAAAGTACACCGGAGTGAGTCAACGTTCAATTTATCATGAAAACTCCGCGCACCAGTCTCCGTTCCAGTTTCTGAAGCGATACTGGATCCAAGTCCTTGCGCTCTACTCAAAGTCGTTGGCTTTAGAGCTTCGAGGATCGCAGCGGCAAGGTTGTCCGATGTCAGTTGTTTGCTTGGGATCGGCAAAGGTCCAGCCCCAGCCTTCGCAACCATGGCTCCCCAAAAAGGCTGGTCCCCAAAGAACGGGACTATTACAGTAGGTTTGCCTAAGGCAATGCCAGCTGCTGTGGTGCCGGCGCCACCATGATGTACAACGCAAGAAACGTGTTTGAAAAGCCAGTCATGGGGAACGTTTCCAAGCATGAAGACATTGTTGGGGATCCCAAGCGCATCTGCACCTAGCCCACCCCAGCCTTTAGAGACCAACGCTCGCGACCCTGACTTCTTAATAGCTTCGAAGATGAGTTTCGTCATGGATGTAGGATCATCGACTACGATAGATCCGAACCCGATGTACACCGGTGGTGGTCCAGATTTGAGAAACGCCGCTAGGCCAGAATCCGGTATATAATCATTCGCTAAGGACAGAAAATAAAAGCCAGACACGGATATGTGGGTTCCCCAATCTTTGGGCTTTGGAATCAAAGCTGGCGACCTAGATAGATCCGTCAGCCATCGGAGTAATACGTAAGATATCAGGAAGCTCACCAGCAGTAAGTATACGGGATACGTAGTCGACTCGCCATACCCGGAGCCCACATAAGGCTCACGGGCTCGAGGCCAAGACTCCGCTCCCGAAATCGATTGATGACATCTCCCAGGCCCTGCCAAGTAATCATCTCGACCAATGCATACGAGATGAAATTGGTTAGATTGGCATCAGCGTTGGACGAATGGATGTTGGTCAATGGGTGAGGAAACGCTTGCGTTGGTGACCAAGGCATACTGAAGAGTTTTGTTAGAAACCTTATTGGAGCCTTCTTGAAGGTTCTTACGTGAACATGAGATGTAGCGGGATCCCAAGCTTCTCGGCGCAGTGAACATGAGCAAAACTCGGTGGGTTCGCAATTATGGCGTCCGCTACGAATGGTCTTGCCGAAGAATCACCGTCTGGGACTGTTCCACTGCCAAGGCTGAAATGGCTATCAAGGTGATGATCCGACGCTTTGATGCCTGTCCCATCGCCAACTTCAATGCAAGATCGCCAGCAACCTTGAACAATCTCATAAATGCCCTTCCGTCTTTTTCCTGTATCTCCATTGCGCAAGGTATCCATACCAGGCATGAGGCCTGGATTCTTCACCATGAAGGCCATGAGCTCCGCGGGATCGCCACTAATGCTGAAAAATTCCAGACCGTTCTCTTCAACGAATCCTCTGAAAGTCGGATGAGTAGCTAGTCGTACGCGATGCCTATAGGTGGCCTTCAAAACTTTACCCAGAGCAATGAACGGTTGCACATCCCCTCTGGAGCCAACTACATGTATCACAACGTTCATAGGGGGAGGCGGAGCTTGACCAGGAAGCCCCCCAAGTGCAGGAGGTATGTAGCCCGGAGGTGGCGCTGGTGGTTGTTCCACATGCTGTAGGTTAAGCTGACTTCGCAGAGCTGGAACGAGCAGGTCTGACAGTCTACGAGTTTTCTGGTTGATATCGATATTTACACGACCATCGCCTAAAAGCCGTCAGTCGCGACCGGATTCTCCTCTACAAAAATTCCTTACTTGCAACCCTTGCCTCTGTGTCAAATCCATCTTGGCTGAAATCGACATGGCCATATGTCTCCCCATACGGTGGTAGTGGGACGTCTTCAATCGAAGTCTCCCGCGTAGCATGTGAAAATGCTGGGACTTGGGTACTCATGGTATTTGGATTCGGAGAAGTTCTACAATAGGCCCATTCTTAGCCGTTAGCCCTGGAGTATGTTTCGCGGAGATAAATTGAGCTAGCAAACGTATGCTCAGTACGTACGCAAGCGTGTTAACGCCCACGGACGATGATGCAGGATTCTCTTTAAGCTCCTGATGTCCTTGCTTTGGGGCTGGAGAAGCCCTTGGCTCTGCTTGGTTGTCTGCTGCAGCAGCTTCTACCTTAGCGATGACTGCTTGTGGGAGCTCCATGATAGTTCTGGGATCCTCTGGCATGAGGGTTTCGAACTATGGAGCTTGTATTGCGGGGAAAGTGATTGGACAGTGAAAGGGAAACATGAGCATGAATTTGCTTTGCAGAGAGTGACGGGAAGCTTCCAACAAAGCGGTTGGTCATTTATTAGAAAGCTTAACTTGTTAATACAAATTTGCGCTGTACAGTTCCAGTTGTTACCTACTAGGTACTTGCATTGTGATGGGTGTGGGGCGTGGGAATTTGGATTCTTCCTATGCCCACTAAATACCTTAATATATTCTACTGTACCTCGTAGATAATGCGCATTCAAGCCCAAGCATGCCAAGTTAAAATACCTTACCGTACCTTATGCTACCCACAATGTACCTACCTTACCTACTGTACCTTACGCTAAAATGATTATTAGTACCTATGTAGCAGTAGTGTGGCAAAACGTACCACAGTCCATTAAGAAATTTGCCTTGGCAAAGGTAATCGATCTTCATCGAGATGTCCTTGGAGTAGTATAAATAGGGGAAATCGACAGATGGCTTTCAAACGTGCAGTACTTCAACAATTGAATACAAGGCAGTATTTCGATTCTTTGTTGAGACTATTGAGGGTATCGTATCTTGGTACGTCAAGTCTGAACTAGTAGTATATCTTGGGGCTTGAAGATCCGGGCGGAATAGAAAGCAAGTTTTTGCCATGATTCTAACTCATTAGGCTCATCATAGCAGCCTGAGGTCATGCTTCATCAAAAGGTGATAGAAGGTAGTATCCCCAGGCACGCCGGCACATACATAGCCCACCACTTCATGGTACTGAGAACCGCACTTTCTCTTGCATGATTAGAGCCCCTGCCTCGTAGCTTGCGCCGAACCAACTTACACCCTGTCGCTTAATCTAAAGCGACTCCAACCGCTTCGCAACGTCTACGAGTAGGTGACGATCCCATATCTTTTAATCTTTGGTGCGGTTTTCAATCTTCGCTTCTGCCTGCGATTGGAGATCTAGTGGTAAGGGAAAGCTGGCCCATGGATTTCCTATATAGGATCCTCAACAAATGTTATTGCGCGAAGCCCAACGTCTGGCTGCGATGGGAGAGGATTCTCCCACTTTATCGCTTAGGGCAAAGGGGTGATAAGACCTGCTTACTCATCGTCAACGCATGCTTTCCCCCGTATCCTGTCGAGACCATAGTTCACGGCCAGAAGAGTCTCGAAGGGAAGCCCGGCTTTAGTCCCTCTCACCGTCTGCGTGATCTCGTTTGTCCCTTCGGTGTTCCATTGGTGTTTGGACGTTTCGAAGAGCCTCGGTCTTCGCCACTATCTCCACTCTCTGCTCCGTTCATCCATTCTCTACCTTCGCCAGGGCTTTTCCGCCTCATCGTCCCTGGACCTACCGCAACAATCTCTTCTTCGCTCTCACTGTCGATTATGTCTAGGATCACGGGCATGCTAAACACCTCGTGTTCGAATTCGCTCTTCGCAGGTTCGATGGTTAAAACGTCAACAGTTTCGTCTTCCAAATCCAACCGGCGTTTGTGAATTTCTTCTATTGGATGAATGTCAAACTCATCCTCTCGCTCAATATATTCAACATTCTCTTCGACTTCTGCGAAGTCAGGCGCGAGAGCTGACCAACGCTGTGGCGTGATGATTGACCACAGATAAATACGACCCGTTTCAAGACCACAAGCAGCAACACAGGGACGATGAGGGTGCCACTGTTGAGTGTTAGTATAGCCCAACCCCTGCCTAGTGAACGTAGATACCTCTACTACGCCAAGTTCTTCCTTTGGACCCTCTAAGATTTTGACCAGGCTTCCGTGGCTTCTCTCCCAAACGTATATATCATGATTCATGTACGTTGACGCCGTAACATATTCCCCGGTCGAGCTAAAAGCGACATGGTTCCATGAAAGTCTGTTGACCACGTCCTGAAACTTGTGTTCAACCTCGATCTTGATGTTGTCGATATCAACTAAGTTGGTTTGCGACAGGTCGGGGATTGAAATGGTGCGGATGACTCGATCACTCGAGTTGGAAACCATGTCACGTCCTGATGGTGTAAGACGAAGATAGATGATAACACCGTTGCACAAGCGTGTAGAATGTAGGGTATGACATGACTCTGTTTCTACGATGTTCAGCCATCCTTTGCTGGTTCCGGCGATGATATGGTTGCCCGTGGCAGTGAAGATCGTGACACATGTAGTTTGCTTTGCGTCAGTCGCTGCTTGTTTTTCGCCCGACTCTTCTCCATCGACTCGGGTACGCCGTGGCGCAGAAGGTATCTGACGCTTGACCGGAACTGTTCTCGAAACATCGACTAGTACTGGCTTATCTTCAAACAGTGAGGCTACGAATAAAAGGCTGCCAACTTGTTCAGTCAATGATCTTCTTGTGACCTGTTCCCCACGTACTGATTGTATGGATGGAGCTCAGCAATGTATACAGGCGCTTGAAACCGTACCGTACGTATTCTTGCACCGTCCTTCAGATCCCAAAGCACACATTTCCAATCTTGTGAGGAGCTGAGTAGATATCTTCCATTCTGTGACCAACTGATACATTTCAGCGGCAGTAGCGTAGAAAGGAGGCCATCCCTCAATACCTCAGTGACTGGATTTGGCGGGTATGACCACGTAATTTGCGAGCAACTCCATTTGTCTCGACGTCAAATATCACGATGGTCCCGTCAACCTCTCAGCCCATCAGTATGTCTGCCCCAAAAAGCTGAACTCTGGTACTACCCTGCCAGACGCGAGAAAATCTCCTCTGCGGTTGAACCGAATGCAAGTTGCGTGTCCAGATCCTTCGTGACAATGAGCTTGGAGAAGAGGATGAGATAAAATTAGGAACGACCTACTTAGCTTTCCTGTAAGGGATTCTGGGTAGTCTTGCGCAAGAATAAAGGGATCAATCAAAGAAAGATTCATATTCTTGATGAGCGAGGATTGAGCAGCTGCTTGCGGAATTCTACATTCGAAGACCTCCGTCGAGTTTTCTGTATCAGTGAACAGCGAAATCCTTCAGTGAGACCAGCACAAGTGAATGGCCGGATTGCATGTCGTATCAAAAAGTCGGCGGAAGTGTTGGCTTAGTCATCAAGGCGCGGCTCTTTCAACACGCTAAGGTAAGTTGAGTTTGACTTAGAACTCTGCATGCCTCACAATTTCCAGCTACTTCCCATCATCAACATCAACATCCACCCTGTTTAACTAAAATTGCAGCTGCGACTCTTACCTTTGCGGCTTCACCAACACGTGGTGCGCTACGAAATACAGCGCATACGCTGTAATATCTGACTGGAGGTGGGAGTGAGCTGTGTGGAAGAGGCCGCCTTCGCGGCGAGGCCAACGGCCTACCAATATCGCGACACCGTAAACCCAAAGACGTATCATCATTCGATTCTGCTTGCCAGACTCGGAGCGTTGCAGATGGGCCGTTGAGGAGTACCAACTCGCAGTTTAGCTTACAGGATCAGTCAATTTCTCTTGCCACCTTTGGCTTTGTACGAACGAGAACAGAACATGGCGAATCTCAACTTCCAGTACTCGAGCGCGCAACTGCGTTCGATCCAGGAAATTCAATTTGGGCTTCTATCTCCCGAAGAGATTAAAAACATGAGTGTGGCCCATATACAGTACCCTGAGACCATGGACGAATCAGGCCGGCGGCCTCGGGACATGGGATTAGCCGATCCGCGACTCGGCTCTATCGATAGAGCCGTGAAATGCGCAACCTGCGACGAGAATATGTCAGAATGTCCAGGACATTTTGGGCACATCGAGTTAGCAGTACCAGTCTTTCACGTTGGTACGCTGGCTCCCAATGAATACTTTCCGCTTCTTGCTTGCCCGCTGACTTTGATCAGGCTTCATGACGAAGATCAAGAAGTTGCTTGAGACAGTCTGCCATAATTGCGGCAAGATTTTGGTAGACGAAGTTAGTCATCCCGTACGGGATGACCGATCTTCTATTGAACCTTATGCTAATGTTTCACAATATTAGAGTGACCCACGTTTTCGAGACGCTTTGCGCTTTCGTGACCCTAAGAAACGTTTCGATGCGATCTGGCGACTTTGCAAGCCTAAGAAAAAATGCGAGACTACGGCTGGCCAAGAAGACGATAGTCTAGACAAAACCAAAGAACCAAAGCATGATCATGGTGGATGTGGAAATACTCATCCAGAGGTTCGTCGGGAGGGGCTCAAGCTTATTGGTACATGGAAGGCACAGAAGGGTGAGGAGGAAAACGAAGGGCAACAGCCCGAGAAAAAACCCATCACCCCACAAATGGCACTAAACATTTTTCGTCATATTTCCACAGGGGATATTAAGACAATGGGTCTGAGCAACGATTACGTACGTCCTGAGTGGATGATCATCACCGTGCTTCCAGTGCCACCACCACCCGTTCGACCTAGCATATCAGTAGATGGTGGCAACGGTATGCGTGGCGAGGATGATCTCACGTATAAGCTTGGAGATATCATACGGGCAAACGGCAATGTTCAACGCTGCGAGACAGAAGGCTCTCCGGCGCACATCGTTACTGAATTTGAGCACCTCCTCCAATTCCACGTCGCAACATATATGGACAATGATATCGCTGGTCAGCCACAGGCTTTACAGAAGTCCGGGCGGCCGGTCAAGTCCATCCGCGCTCGTCTGAAAGGAAAGGAAGGTCGTTTACGTGGGAACTTGATGGGAAAGCGTGTTGATTTCTCTGCGCGGACGGTCATCACCGGAGATCCGAACCTGTCCCTCGACGAAGTTGGTGTTCCCAGGAGTATAGCAAGGACCTTGACCTACCCTGAGACAGTTACCCCTTACAATATCGAAAAGCTTCACCAATTGGTTAAGAATGGTCCTAATGATCATCCTGGTGCAAAGTATGTGATTCGCGATTCGGGGGAAAGGATTGATCTAAGACACCACAAGCGCGCAGGAGAAATATCTCTACAGTATGGTTGGAAGGTTGAGCGCCACATTGTCGATGGTGACTACATCATATTCAATCGACAGCCATCGCTACACAAAGAATCAATGATGGGGCATCGCGTTCGAGTAATGCCATATTCCACGTTTCGCCTAAATCTGTCGGTTACATCGCCTTACAACGCGGATTTCGACGGCGATGAAATGAACCTACACGTCCCCCAGAGCGAGGAAACCAGGGCAGAGATAAACCAGCTGTGCATGGTCCCGCTGAACATTGTCTCGCCACAACGTAACGGACCGTTGATGGGTATTGTACAAGACACTCTTGCTGGAATCTACAAGATGTGTAGACGGGATGTTTTCTTGACGAAAGAGCAAGTCATGAATATCCTGCTATGGGTTCCTGACTGGGACGGCGTGATCCCTCAACCTGCTATACTCAAGCCCCGACCAAAGTGGACAGGAAAACAGATCATAAGTCTAGTGGTGCCTCCTGGATTGAACCTCACACGCTTCAGCGCGGAAGGCTTATGCCCAATCAATGATGATGGACTGATGGTGTCTGGAGGCGAGTTGATGTATGGACTCTTTAGTAAGAAGTCAGTTGGTGCCGCTAGTGGGGGCGTTATCCATATCATATTCAACGAAAAGGGCCCGGAAGCTGCCACGAACTTCTTCAATGGAGCACAGACGGTGGTCAATCACTGGCTTCTACATAACGGCTTCAGTATTGGTATTGGGGATACAATTCCAGATCGGAATACCATCCAGCAGATTGAGGATGCCGTCTCCAAGCAGAAGGCGGACGTCGCGGAAATAACGCGGAGCGCAACTGAGAATGAGCTGGAGCCTCTTCCTGGAATGAATGTGCGAGAAACATTCGAAAGCAAGGTCTCCAAGGCACTAAACAAGGCTCGTGACGATGCCGGAACTGTCACAGAGGAGAGCCTTAAAGATTTGAACAACGCCATCCAGATGGCTCGCTCTGGATCCAAAGGCTCGACTATCAACATTTCCCAAATGACCGCTGTTGTTGGCCAGCAATCGGTGGAAGGCAAACGTATACCTTTTGGATTCAAATATAGAACACTACCACATTTTACAAAGGACGATTACTCGCCTGAATCACGAGGTTTCGTGGAGAACTCTTACCTTCGTGGACTGACACCAACTGAATTTTTTTTCCACGCTATGGCCGGTCGTGAGGGTCTCATCGATACAGCCGTGAAAACTGCTGAGACTGGTTATATTCAACGTCGCCTGGTCAAGGCATTAGAAGATGTTATGGCAAAATATGACGGCACTGTACGGAATTCCCTTGGAGACATTGTTCAGTTTGTCTATGGCGAAGATGGCCTCGACGGTGTACATATCGAGCCCCAGAAACTGGACATCATCACTTGTTCGCACGAGCAATTCGAGCAGAAATTCCGCGTCGATTTGATGGATCCGAGACCAGAAGCAAGCATCTCTCCTGATTATTTGGAGCAAGCAAACGAGATTGCAGGCGACCTTGAGGTGCAATCCTTTTTAGATGAAGAATTTGAGCAGCTCCAAGCTGCCAGGGACTTTCTGCGAAAGAACAAGCAAGACGACAACGAACAGCTGCAGCTTCCGATCAATGTTCTCCGGATCATTGACACTGCGAAGACTACATTCAAAATCAAAAACGGCGCACGAAGCAATCTGCATCCAGCTGAGGTTATACCTCAAGTCAGAGACCTACTGGAGCGGCTTGTGGTAGTCCGCGGTGACGATGAACTCTCCATGGAGGCCCAGCACAACGCCACATTACTCTTCAAGGCCCAGCTTCGTTCACGCCTTGCGTTCAAGCGCTTGGTCAAAGAAAATTCTCTCAATAAGCTAGCATTCCAGCACATTATAGGAGAGATCGAGAGTAGATTCTGTCGGGCTGCCGTAAACCCAGGCGAGATGGTTGGTGTTCTTGCTGCACAATCGATTGGAGAACCAGCCACACAAATGACTTTGAACACTTTCCATTTCGCTGGTGTTTCTTCTAAAAATGTAACCCTCGGGGTGCCACGTCTCAAAGAAATTCTCAATGTGGCAAAAAACATTAAGACTCCTTCGATGACGGTCTACCAAGAAGAGGCCAACACTGGAAAAATGGAGAGCGCAAAGCTACTACGAAGCGCTGTGGAGCACACAACACTACGCTCTGTTACAGAAAGCACCGAGATTTATTACGATCCTGATATCCAGTCAACGGTTATTGAGGCTGATAAAGATATGGTTGATTCATACTTCATATTACCAGAAGCTGACCTGGATGACCAATTTCGCCAATCGAGGTGGCTGCTCCGTATCATTCTTGGGCGTCGTAGTTTACTCGACAAGGGTTTGACCGTGCAAGATGTTGCCGCTAAAATCAAGGAGCAATATGCGAAAGATTTGGCTGTAATATTTAGTGATGATAATGCTGACGAACAAGTGATCCGTATTCGTATGATACAGGACCACGGTAAGGGAGATGAAGACGAGGATCTTGAAGAGGATCTTATGTTGAAGAGGCTGGAGGCCCACATCCTTGATACGCTAACGCTGCGAGGAGTGCCCGGCATTGATAGGGCCTTCCTGAACATGAAAACAAAGCTTCGATTAGCGGATGACGGTGCGTTACTTATGGATGCTGAAGATCCCCTTTGTAAGGAGTGGTTCTTAGATACGAGCGGTTCTTCACTGGGCCAGGTCTTGACCATCCCTGGCGTAGATACGAAGCGCACCTACTCGAATTCTTTCATCGAGGTTTTCGAGGTCTTCGGCATTGAGGCGACTAGATCGGCTCTTATGCGAGAGCTGACACAGGTACTAGCATTCGATGGCTCTTACGTTAACCATCGGCATTTGGCGCTCCTAGTTGACGTGATGACTTCTCGGGGACATTTGATGGCTATCACACGTCACGGCATTAACAGGGCCGATACAGGTGCACTAATGAGGTGTTCCTTTGAAGAGACTGTGGAAATTCTGCTCGAGGCTGCTGCTAGCGGTGAGCTTGACGATTGCAGGGGCGTGTCTGAGAACGTGATGCTGGGTCAGCTTGCTCCTCTGGGAACCGGCGAACTCGAAGTTTTCCTTGATCAGGACATGTTGAATACTGTCATATCCGACAACGCTAGGTTTGGTATCATGCCTAACATTGGTATCAAGGGCAGCATGGTTCCTGACGGAGCAGCCACACCGTATGATAGCAGCTCTCCTCTTGGGGATAGCGGGTACCTTGGTACACCTGATGGAGCATCGTTTTCTCCCATTGCCCAACCCGGCGGCGGAACCCCAGGTGGTTTTACTGAGTACCAACCTCAAGGTTTTAGTGGTAGCTTAAGCCCATACTCTGGTGGCCGAAGCCCAGGTGGCGGTTATTCGCCAAGCAGCCCTTTCCACACTAGTCCTTCATCACCACTATTCTCGCCTACTTCTCCTGCAGGCTACTCGCCAACATCCCCTGGTATGAGTATAAGCAGTCCTGCGTTTGCAGTCTCGCCTCGCTTTTCACCCGCAAGCCCCGCTTTCACACCCACATCTCCTGCATACTCTCCAACCTCGCCGGCAATCGGTCAGGCCGGTATCTCGCCTACGTCACCCTCGTACTCCCCGACCTCTCCAAGCTACTCCCCAACCTCACCGAACAGCTACAGCCCGACTTCACCCAGCTATAGCCCAACATCTCCAAGCTATAGCCCTACGTCACCGGTGTACAGCCCAACCAGCCCGCAGTTTGGGGGTGCGGCAGCAGCAAAGCAGCATTCCCCGACCTCTCCAACTTCGCCTGCGAGCTACAGCCCCACATCACCCATTTACAGTCCTACGAGTCCGGCGGGCAGCTACTCACCAACTTCCCCGAACATTGCGGGTTCTCCAACTTCTCCGGGCTCTGCCCCGTATTCGGCCTCCTCCCCAAAATGGTCGCCTACCTCTCCTACCTCCCCTGTCTACTCCCCTACATCTCCGAAAGGCAACTAGTTGCAGGTTCGAATTGAATGCTACTGAATCGTAAGCTTCTCGTGCTTAAGTGGCGGTATGGGACTCATCAGCAAACAGATGCAGCGAATCCATCTCTATCCATGCTATCCCCTCAGCATCGGTGTACTTTTAACCTTCAGTTTTGTGGTTCGAAAATAATCGGGGTCCGGCATCGGATGCGCTTCGCATTGGTTAAGGGGGGTTTTCTGTGATGTTGTCACATTTGGCATTATCATCTCTTGCATTTTTGAGCTCGTCAAAGAGGAAAAGTTCAACCGCGAGGTCCCACCAAATTGTGTCCGTCGGACTCTCCTTTCCATAGTCATGACTCAGACCGGACTTTTAGATACCTGCGTGAGCGCATTAGCACGGCGTTAGGGTGACCGGTTTCCGCCTAGAGGTGGAGCCTGGGGTCAGTACATGTTGTGTCATATCAAATCTGAAATACCGATATTCCAGAAGACTGTGCGTATAGTGATTGTAGTGGTGTATCACGAAATCTTTAGGATTTACATCGTAACCGCTCTTGTTACCTTACTCCACTAATAATCTCGATATACAACATCCCAACCCTCAATGGCGAACTCCAAGTCCGTACCGCGAACCTTAGACCAACCTATCCCCCAAGACCCCCCCAACTGATGTTCCTAGATATGACTACGTGAAGACTTTCGAACAACCCGTAACCCTCCTCTCCAACACCTACCTAGTCGTCCGGCTCGATGGCCGCGGATTCCACAAGTACAAATCCCACCCCCCCCTTCGCAGAACGTATTCATTGATGGCATATACCAGGCTATCAGCCAGATATGGATTTCAGAAACCGAACGACCGTGCAGCACTGGACTTGATGAATGCGGCGGCCGTGGCTGTCATGAAAGAACTGCCGGACATCAAAGTTGCATATGGCATTAGCGACGAATTCAGGTTTTACCTTTGGACTGAATGAAAAACCCAGATGTCGCTGAGAAGGCATATAGCTTTGTATTCGATCGGTCTTGCAACCTGTTCCAAAGACGAGAGAGGTACATCTATCTCCTTTCCACTTCTTCGCCGTGATCTGGATTTCGAGACAAGGCTGAGATGAGCCATGCAGCAAGATCCTTACAACTGTTGTCTCTACATTTACGTCGTATTACGTTCACTTGTGGCTCTCTTACTTTCCTTCCAACCCGCTTTCCACTCCTATGCCATCATTTGATGGAAGGGTAGTGCAGTATCCGAGTTTGGCGAATTTAAGGGATTACATGAGTTGGAGGCAGGTTGACTGTAAGTGGGGGTTTCTGGTTTTTGTGTAAGGCGATGAGGGTAGGGACTTATATATGAGGTAAGGTCACATCAATAACCTGTACAATACTACATTTTGGGCTTTGGTGGAAAGGGGGAAAATGGATGCTACAAAGGCTGAAACGGAGCTTAAGGTACGTTAGCTTGTGGTCAATTCATTGGCTTGGTTTCTAATTACGTGACAGGGCACACTTGCCGCTGACAAGAACGAGATTCTGTTCTCGAGGTTCAAGATAAATTACAACAATGAGCCGGAGTTGTTCAAGAAGGGGAGTGTGATCCATCGTGATGTATGTTTTCTGTTCCCTTCTCCTTGCAAAAGAATATTTTGGACTAAGTCAGTGAAGTGCAGAGCTATGAGCCCCGAGAATGAGCATGGAAGGGCGGCAGAGACCTTGCCTGGCACTGGCTTGGTAGAGGTATCGAAAATACAGGCGCAGAAAGGGCGGAGTAGGCAAGCTAAAGCCACCATTAGGGTAGAGCATGTAGATATCATCAAAGATGATTTCTGGGAACAGCGACCATGGCTGTTATCTAGCAAGGTAGATACACCAAATACCGAACCTTGAATGATGGAGTGGGATGACTTACTCCTTAAGTGCAGGGTTAGCAGAATCCGTAACTGCTAATATGATTACCTTACCGTTGGACCGGCGGAGTCGAAGAACGGCCCCTTGGATTTAGTTAATCAAAGCTCAGCCTTTGCCCAACCTGATTCCCAATAGCCGGTACTTGACGATACCTGTGATTTGACTACCAAACTCTCTAGGTGGCTTCCTTCGCTCCCTGGAGCTGGTTCTCACCATAGGCCGACCCCATCTGGTGTATGCTACCCTCGAAAGTGCATTACTTTTTCCAAAAACTGCAAGTCTTATCCAGCCTCAATAGCTTTGTTCCTTCGCTGTTTCTTTCTAAACGGCACGGTTCCAATCGCCTTGGCAGGACTGACAGCCGGTTCCAAGTGCCCTGCTACCTCCAGGTGTCTGTCCTTCCGCGATTTGCGCCGGCCCTCTTTCAACAGCTTCTTTGCCTCCTTGTCGGCAGTTTTCGCAACGCCTTCCGAATCTGTTGCTCGCTTTTGTTGGTGTTCTTTGCGAACGTCATAGTCGTCGACAGCCTCAGTGGCTGTTATCTCGGGGATGGCCTCCAGCGCCAGCAGTCCGACGACATTAGGGGTTTTCTCCTTTCGGCCCCGCTTCCCCTCCCCTCGCTCTCCTTTACTCAGCTTCCTCTGTCCCCCAACATTCTCCCCGTCATGACTCTCATTCCACTCCGCACTCTCCGGCGTGATCGTCCCTTCAAGCCCTTGCCCCCTAACAAAAGCCCCGTACAACCCTCCATTCGCCGCCCACTTCCCCCCCATCCTACCTACCACCTCCAACTGCTTTGCCCCAACCCCGAACACCACCTTCTCCGCCTTCCCAGAAGCATCATCTTTGCTGACATTCAGGTCCTTCAAAGTAGCATCAAAAGCCCTGGCCCACCATTGATCAGCATGCGCATCATGCTGTTTCTTGCCGATGCCAAATGCGTTCGATTTTTTGGAGACAAGAAGGGGCTTCTTTATGCCGTGGCCGGATGGGTGGAGCGAATGACCGACACCGCGCCAGCCCTGGCCAGTTAGATAGGCGGTGGTGTCCATGTAATCAAGGTGTGTTTGGGGAAACCATTGTTAAGTAGAGCGTTGCAGAGGTCGATTTGCGGACATTCGAAAGGGAATAAATTACACGTGACTCAGCTTGTGTATTATATTATGATCTAAGCGAGCCTAGTTCCTAGAACAGCTCCTACCCTACCAATAATGACTCTATTGGATTCAGATAAAGCAATACGTGCGACTTTGCCGTGCTTGCTAATAAGAGACATTGGCCATGGCCAGTGATGTTGACGCTGTGGCCTTATTTATCCACCTTTTAAGGTACAAGCTGTTCATGCCCTGCATGTGCGATCAGAGCGCACCAGATCTGGATGGTAGATCAGTTTTCATCATCTCCTGTTTCGCTATTTCTCTCAGCTGACTCAACCGTAGCTGGACCAGTCTTCTTCGACTTCCTCCTGATGTTGGGCCAGGAAAGACTGGAACGACTACCCTTCTCATGCTGAGGGGTAGTTGCAGTGCTATCCACGCTTTTGCCTAATTGGCCCTCACCTGAAGGATCCTCATCAATCTCGCCAGGTGTAGAAGGCTCTCCTGTTTTCTTCGAAAAGATACCGCCTCTTTCCTTAGCCCACGGAACGTTAAACTTGCTAGAGCTGCTCTTGCGGGTTATTTTCTGCATCAAGGTTTCCTTTGGCCCCGAGGGCGTGACAGTCTCAGACGGAGTCCCGGAAGTAGAGTGGTCAAGAGAATCATGCGAGTCCGCAATTGAGGTAGCTGTTGCAATAGATTGAGCGTCTCTAGAGAGTCGTGGGTTCGGAGGCGAAGACCCTCCAATGATGGAATCGCTAGCCTGGCTCTCAGGTTTTTCATCTTCCTCAACCTTCTTATCTGCCGTCTTCTCGGCTTTAGCAGCTTTCCTCGCATCAGCGCGACCGAAGAGAGTTTTGAAAGTTGGAGCAGCAGGATTGAGTTTCGGCGTGACGGGTGGCTGGGCGGAAGTAGGACGAGTCCCAATTGGTAATTGCTCGGATCCCTGGGGTAAGGAACTCTGGTAGATCTCTGGCTCAAGCGGTGTAGAACCGATCGATAGATTACTAGTGGAACCATGTTGCACCGACGGACGGCGAGACTGAGCTCGAGACCACGGTCCACCAGTGGTTGACCAGTGTGCGCCAAGTGGACTACTACGATTGGGAATATTATCCGCGGCTTGCCATCTGAAATTATGGCTGTCGCCTGAGATACGTCCCAGTACCTGGTCATAAGAATATGTCGAGGAGCGTCTTGAAGACGAAGGATTCTCGGCCAACGTTGATGGCTCCACTGCGTCGTATTTCGAGCTGAACATATTGAGCCGGCTTCTTCGACCAGATCCAGTCCGGGTGGTAATGATATCATGATTCTCAGAGTGATCTCCAGTAGGCGCTGTGCTTCGGTTCAGTAGACCTGCCATGGGATTGGCCCAATTTCCATAACTACCTCTCCGACGTCGACTTCCAATTGGATCAAGGCTTTCATCGAGATTGCGAGGAAACGATTGACTCTGACCTTGCTTCAACGTTCCCAGAGAAGGCGACTCTTGTGAGCTAGACTTCCCACGCTGGCGGCTGAAAGTCGTAGAAAATAAGCTCGCAATTCTGCTTGTAGCCAATGGGTTTGTTTCTGCAGCCACAGAGGGATTGAACGATGCGCCCGTAGAAGAGACTGATTGACGGTCACTGTCCATAAGGGAATCTGCATGCGCCTGGTAGTTATGCAAATTATGGACGCTATCATGTGGACTTGAGAATATACTACCAGCTCGACTGCTTGCCGACACAGGCGTGTGAGGGAGATGATACGGACCTTCCGCGTTGAAGGTCCCGTGTTTGGGGTGGATATCTGAACCTGCACTACCAAAGGATTCATGACCAGGATTGAGACGGTGACCCATAAAATCCTCGTCACGAAACAGATTAGAAGGCAGAAGTTCGTTGGCAGTAGGACTCATGGCACCACCGCCGGTAAGAATATCAACTTCTCTTTGCGTCATGCCTGTTTGCTCCGGCGCTGAAGTGACTGCCATTCCATTACTCATGTTGAAGAAAGGTGAGGCTGAAGAGAAGGGAGGGGATATTGTGGAAGAGTTGTTGAACGCCAACGATCCACCAGGATAGCCTCCCCCAGGGAAAGAGACCGTATTCGTTCGTGAACTGGATTGTCGCGTCCTTCGCCCTCTGCTGGATTTCATTGAGGAAGTATAGTCTAAACCCGGAATGGGCGCAAATAGGTTAGGGTCTCTTGCTCGCCTGGCTGTCCACCAAGCCAGGTGCTCTTGAGCACGTTGACTCTCAACCTCCGCCTGTCAAGTTGTAAGCTGTCTATACTGGTGGCTCCTTGATAGAAGGCCGAGCTTACCTGTTGAAGAGTATGCCATAAAGTTGACAAATGAGCTTGGGATGCTTGTGCCTTTGCTTCCCATGTTTCATCCTTCTCCCTTTCTGCCCTCGCATTTTCTTCGTCCTCATCTTCATCAACGCCTGGCATTTCCCTCTCTTTCTCCATCGCTTTGATTTGAATCCCTTTGACGCGAATGTCCTCCTCCAGTAACTTGATTAGAACTTGGTCTCCGGCAATACCTTTTCGTATCTCTGCAACTTCGTTATCCTTAGACGCTATGACCCTAGCTTTTTCTTTCGCCATTTCCTTTGCATCTCTCTGCATTTCAATGATTTCCCTATCCCATCTTGCAATGTCGTCTTTGATTTTCTGTCGCTCAGCCTTCTTCTGATGCAAAATTTTCTCCTTCGCCGCTTTCTTGCTCTGAGCAGTCCTGTTGAGTTTATCGAGGTAATTTCCATGCTTTCGGAGCTCTGAGCTCGCTTCTTCCTTCTCCTTAAGGACCTGCCTCAGGCGATCACGTTCTTTGACTAATTCAACCATCGACCTTCTAGATTCTTGCTCTTCTTCAGATATTGATTTATCGATGTCCTGCTGCTCACGCCTCAAGGAGTCAAGTATCTCGGTAAGTCGGCGGATAGTCTCCTCTGATTCATCTTCGTCACTGCTTCCCGCACGATTCAAGTACCTGGTACCTTGATCGTTACCACTTGTTGCAGGTGAGTTTCGTCGTCCGGATGCTGTTCTTTTGGCTGGGTTTTGACCCAAACTAGGTTCTCTGATTGGGTAGTGAGTGACTGCGTTTGAGGGTGGCTCAAAATGCGATGGGGCGGCGCGGATAGAGGCAGGCTCGCCTTCATCGGCGCCGGTGTTCCTGGCCACGTCACTTGTTATGGGAGCTCCGTTTGTTCTTACTGACTCCGTCGGGGCCGTGCGAAGTCGGATGAGCGGTCCCAGCGACGAAAAGTTTGCGGCATTAGTCGCGATGACACGAACGTTGTAGTAATGACCGGGCTTGAGACCAGTAACTTGTAGTGAGGTATCCCCTCGACCAAATTCACCCACTGACCGAGGAGTGATTAGTAGTACTAAGAAGAGTGACTTGAGAAAGCTTTGCAAATAGAATACCTTTGATACCATTGACTTGTATGGCATGCTTAAGAGATGCTGAATGGGTTTCCGGCGATTTCCAGTAGAGTAGGACTGATTCAGCTGTGATACCAGCTAGAGATACCTCGGGAACAGGAGGAATATCGAGGCCTAGAAGGTCTACCAGTTCATCCACAGGCTTCTGGTATATCTGCCAGATACGGTACAGAATCCTGTTGAGATAGTGTTATTTCTTGCATGCAGCGATGTGCGCCGTTGCAAATTTCTACTTGCACACCCCAGGAACACTTACCAACCCAGTGAGCAGACAAAAGTAGCGTCCTGAAGCATGGGCATAGCCATGGAAAGTTGTAAGAGTGTTATCTTGGGAAGAAGCCTGGAGAGCCCATGGCTTACCTCCGTATACCACCGGATCGAAGTCATCCGCTACAGATACGGTGCTCTGACATCTCAATACCGAAATAAATAATAATATATGTCGAGGAATTGAAAGATACACACACTACCTTTACGTTTACTTTCAATAATACACGTAGCGCACTTGAAACGGCAAAAGATCTACTAAGGTACCAAGTACTAGTACGGTTTGCCCTGCCGACAGGGATATACCCTTGTAGTATTAACGGCTTTGAAACGGGCGTCATCCGACATCAATCGACTCAGCACATGCTCCATCGTTCACGAAGTACCTACCTTAATCTTCAACGTAGCTATCAACTCTAACTGCATAGCAACCAAATCTTCCTCCCCTACACTTCCTCTCACGAGAAGGGTATTACGACATATCTACGTGTGGGCTGATAATGGTTCGACTCCTTTGAATGACTCTGTTTCATATGTTCGTACCATGAATATGTTCGCAAGTGGGCAGTATAAAACCCCGAACAGTATCATTGATCCAGAGCGAGCTTCCCTACGCAGCTCAGATAGTTGGGACCAAAGGAATCACTGGGTAGATCTTACCAAAGCCACCCATTTCCCAACAAGTTGTGCAGACCCTGGGAAGTGATAGAACGTTGGGCATAGTCCATAGGGTCCTTGTTTCTGTTGTAGGATATGCAGTATGTACGAAGTCTCGGTGGATCGGTGTCGAAAACATGGAACTCAATTAATCCTGCAACCCTAAGTGGTGCCATCGATGTCATTGTCGTTGAACAAGAGGACGGCTCCCTCGCTTGTTCTCCATTCCACGTCCGGTTTGGCAAATTCTCTTTGCTTCGACCGTATGAGAAAAAGGTGCAATTCAAGGTCAATAACGTCAAACAAGATCATGCCATGAAGCTGGGAGAAGGTGGCGAAGCTTTTTTCGTTTTCGCGACGTCCGAAGAGATCCCCGAGAGCTTGCAGACCTCACCGATTATCTCGCCAGCGACAAGTCCCCACGGCCTTACAGTCCAGGATGCTGCCTCACCGCCTACATTACAAGAGCCGGACTTTTTAGACCTGACCACAGACGGAGCCCATGATCGAAAGGGTAGCGTTGCATTGCACGGAAGACCTATGATGTCTGAAGATCGTAGGGCTCAAAGTGATTACGGTATGGGAACGCGAGCACTGTATGACAAAACGTGCTGACAAGAGCAGGTAAATTCACTCCGCTGTCAACATCCCCAAATAGCAATGACAATCAACCGTGGACCGGAAATTGGGCGGGCCCGCAGATATACCCTCAAATCCAGCGTTCTGCTTCGGAGACAGTCCTTCCACCGTCTGCACGAGTGATAATGGGTAACCATGAACCTTCGAGGCAATTGCAGATAGATGGCCTTGGCTCTGAGCCATTTAGTATTGGTGAATTAGCTACGTCTGCACCAACGGATCGCTCAACTAGCCCGCCTCCGCGTCCACTTTCCAGTAACGAAGCCGTCACTCGGGCTATTTCTCTCTCGAAAAAGCTATCAGGTTCCAATATACCAACTCATGTCACTGATAGTGGCGATTTGATGCTGGATATGACCGGATACAAGAGCAGTGAAGACGAAGCGCTTCGTGCCGAAGTCATTGCGCGAAAAATATTGGCGGAGGAGCTCGAAGGCAATTATGATATAGGTGCTCTTATCGGAGCTGACGAGCGTGGTAATCTATGGATCTACAGCAGCGAGGAATCCAAGGAAGCCGCCTCTCGCAAATGTGGAGACCGAGGTCTTGCTATCGCTGGATTGCACAGTGACACAGCATCAGACCTTGGGTATCACATTGATGAAGAACAACTGACTACGAGTCATCAGAGCTCGAACAAGCATCAACGAACGCGATCAGACATTAACCCAACAGGAATAGCCACTCCTCCAAAAACGCCGCCTGGAGCTGTCCCTAGTGGTGGCGATCCGAACCGTAACTATGCCAAGACACTGCGTCTGACCAGCGATCAGTTAAAAGCACTCAGCTTGAAGCCTGGAGCTAATACGATGAGTTTCAGTGTCAACCGAGCTACGTGTCAAGCATACATGTGGTATTGGACATACAACGTTCCCATTGTGATCTCAGATATCGACGGGACTATCACCAAGTAAGTTGACTGCTGCCCAGTCACAGTAGCTGTTGAGCTCATGGTACAATAGGTCCGATGCACTTGGTCATGTACTGAATATGATCGGTCGTGATTGGACACATATTGGTGTAGCGAAATTATATACTGATATAGTCGCGAACGGCTATAACATAATGTACCTCACTAGCCGATCTGTAGGTCAAGCAGATACCACCAGGGCATATTTAAATGGAGTCTCTCAAGAAGGCTTCAGATTACCCAAAGGACCTGTGATCATGAGTCCCGATCGGACAATTGCAGCGTTGCGGCGAGAAATCTATCTTCGCAAACCAGAGGTCTTCAAAATGGCCTGTTTACGAGATATTTTGAGCCTTTTCACCCAAGGACGGAAACCGTTCTATGCCGGTTTTGGTAATCGTTTGACAGACGCTCTGAGCTATAGATCAGTCCATATACCCTCAACACGCATTTTCACAATAAATTCCAACGCGGAGGTATCTCTTGATCTTCTCACCCTCAACAAATACAAGAATAGCTATGTCACCATGCGAGAAGTAGTCGATCACTTTTTCCCTCCTGTTGGCTTGTTGGTGACTGGAGGAGGCGAAGAGTTTACCGACTTCAACTACTGGCGTGATGCTCCACTTGATATTGAAGAGTTTTCCGGCGGTGAGAGCGAAGATGAGAGTAGCAGAAAGAAAATCCAGCACAGTATTAGAAGTGAAGACGAAGGCAGTGAAGGGCTGGAAGATCAAGATGAGTTAGATGAACTAGAAGAGAGCTACATTTCCAGAGATTCTGTAGACGAAGGAGATGATCTAGTGGACTCCATACTCGAAAGTATTGAGGACGGTGAACTCGAGGGAAGTTTGATACTGGACGATAACCCGGCCGAGTCACCTGACCTGGCAATCGATGTTGACCCAATTACACCAACTGAGGCTGGCAATGAAGGCACCAGTAAAGGTGCGGTGAGACTGCATGTTAGAGGTTTCGGTTCACCTGACAAAGTCTTACATAGCGCTGAAGATTTGGATGTTGAGTAAAGTCTCAGCATCATAGCAAAGAAACAGGGATTTATGCACGCATTCTCCTGGGAAGGATGGGTATGCTGGGGTATTGGAGGGTGTTTGTTAAGTGGAGCTCAGGGTTTATTGGGAAGATGGAAGATTGGCTTGTGATATTCCATTCATTCAAGGAGGGTAGTGTTGGACTAGCATCGGATGGCGTTGCTCTGTGCTAGATTAGAAGAACGGAACACCACAAGTTTAGATGGCGTCCATCTGGCATGCACTCTGAGGAATGATCGGAGATGAAATATCGGTATCATTACCCGTACCGTCTCTATGAACGAACCCCAAACTTTTATCCTGTCGCAAAGCGCCTAATTGAGACTAGCCCACTTGACAATCCAACCCATCGTGCCCACCACCTTTTACTTCCCGCACCTCGCTCTGAAACCCAGTAAATCGAAACCATGGCCGAGGTCGATGGCGGACCCTCTGAGGCTCCCCCAACTGATCTTCACCCTCCTACAACCACTGCTAACCCCGCCCCCTCCCTTGCCGACAATGGCCTGTCCAAACGCCCCCGCGATTCCCGCCTTATCCACATGATACTTGCCAATCTGGGTGTTACCGCCTACCAAGAGCGCGTTCCCCTCCAACTCATGGACTTCGCCTACCGCTACACCTCCTCCACGCTTCAAGACGCCTTGCACTTCACCTCCGAAGGGTATGGCACCTCCGGGCCCACCTCTAACCGAGGCGCTACAAACGATTCGAGCAATGTGACGCTCGCGAGTTTGAGGCTGAGTATCGCGAGTCGGACGCATTACCAATTCAGTCCTGCGCTGCCCAAGGAATTCTATCATGAAATTGCGCAGGAGAGGAACCGGGTTGCGTTGCCGGCGGTGGGCAGGGATTGGGGGTTAAGGTTACCACCAGGGCAGTATTGTCTTACGGGTGTAGGGTGGGGGCTGAAGGAGGAATGGGATAGCGATGGAGAAAGGGAAGGGGAAGGAGGGGATGAAGCTATGGGTGAGCAAGAAGGGGAAGGGGATGGTGGGGAGGATGGGGAGGAAAGGATGGAGGATATCTTTGGGGAGGGAATAGATGGAGAGGGTGAGGATAAGGAAATGGAGGATGATTGAATGGACTGTCGCTGGGCTTTCAAAATTGGAGAAGTCGCTCCTGGGATATTAAACGTCGAGCGGTTTAGCGAAGCATGAAACTGGCGTTGACAGGTATGGAAAACACATCAGGGGGTCTTGAGCTGTATTGTCGACTGGGGCTTGAGTGCTTGCAAAACTGGCAACATGAAGGTACAGATCGCCAAACTCCGTTTCTCCGCACCAGAAATCCTCCAGCGCCTTAAAGTATACTCGGACAAAGTATCACGAGGTCTAAAGCGGAGACCCTCGCCCCAGGAACGCAATGCTAGTTGGTTAGGTGGACTTATTTCTCCAACTTTAGGACACTTGTTGCTGATAGCGAGTTTTTTGTTCGCCTCTGGTATGCCCACGCTTATATGAATTCGAGGCCTCATCTTCATTTCTCTTCTTTCTCTTTCCCCTAGTGCTCCTCCCCAGGAGGTGGCGGCAATCCCCACCACTCCCTATGAAACTTCTCCTGCTCCTTCTTCTTCCTCTCCTTCTCTTCCCTCTGCTGTATTCTTTCGTCTCTCGTAGCGAACCACTCCTCTCTTGCAGCATCCTGTTCTTCTCGCGAAGCATGAGCGATCATACATCCATTCATGGCGAGGCGCTGTGTCCGACACGCCCAGGTTGCTGATATGGTGCGGTTGAGAGCGCAGGACGCGAAATCTAGATCAGTCGAGTTAGTGGAGACGTAGAATTCATGGTACGAGATAGCGAGATACCTCTGATCTCATCGGCACAGTAACCTCGGACTCTCTTATAGTAAAGATCCATGACTTGAGATTCTTGGCTAGAGGAGAGAGGCAGGGGATTGCGGGATGGGAGAGGTAAACGCTCGGGTTTGGGAGAGGCCATCATACTGTTCAGTTCAGCTGAATTCCTAACAGAATGTCAACTACAGAGAGCCAAGTATTCAGTAGACTGCAAGCATTGTTGTTATTGGGGATTCCACATGTTGATGAGGTTTAAAGAGTCGGCGCTACCAACGGTGAAGCTCCCGCCCGGCGCGGCTAACTTCAATATTCCTACCTTAGGTATTCTCTATTCCCTCACGCCTCCTACATATATAACTCGTACGACGCCTCTTGGTTTCTGACTGTACATACATCTCGCTCATCAATGTCTTCGATGCGGAACGCCGTGCAGCGGCGGAATCACAAAGAGCGGGCTCAACCGAAAGAACGAGAGAAGTGGGGTGTGTTAGAGAAACATAAGGTTCGCAAGCAGACTACTTTTCTACAAATCCACAATTCTTAGGTGCTCTGCAGGACTACTCATTACGAGCAAAAGACTACAATGAGAAGAAGAAGCGCCTCAAGGTCCTCCGGCAAAAAGCCGCGGAACGAAACCCAGATGAATTCCACTTTGCGATGATGAGAAGTAGGACACATGATAGAGGTCAAAAACTTGCGGATCGTGGCAACCCAGTACTCAGTCAAGATGCGGTCAAATTACTGAAGACTCAGGATGCTGGGTATCTCAAAATCATGGCTCAGAAGACGAGGAGAGCGCGGGAGAGGCTAGAGCACGAATTCATCTTTCGTGATGGAAAGGGTGCGGAGGTGCTCGGAGATAGAAACAGCCCAGGTGATCAGCAGCATACCGTCTTCGCGGAAAGCAGAGACGAACAAAGAAAATTTCATCCTGCGCTCTACTTTGTTACTACGCCGGATGGCCTTGGTCGGCGCTTTAATCGCCCGAGAGTTGGGCGCGATGACCCAGGAGAAAGTAAAGGAAAAGAGCAAGTCATGAGGCCGTTATCCAAAGAGAAGCTAGATGATTGGAAGGCTCGCCGCATCGCTGAGCGCAAGGCGCTCGCCCTCAAAGAAGCCAGGGCCTTGCGTAAACAGCATAAAAGGGAGCGAGAGGCTCGAAGATCACATTTGAAAGCACTAAAGATGCGGGAAAAAGACCTATTGGCGGTCGAGCAAGAATTCGAGCTCCAACGGGCTAAGATGAGCAATAGTGTGGGGGGGGTGAACAAAGCTGGAGTGGCCTGGAAGGTTAGGGGGAGGAAGAAGTAATCTGAAACGCTTCGTATACTTAGCTGGGCGGTCTGACCGGATACGGATGAATGTTTTCTATTTGCGGTTTATGCGCTGGAGACTACAGCTTGCTCGGCATCCTCATTCCTCCATCCAACCGAATCACAACACCGTTGGAGTTCTCCAACCCCTCCCTAACCATTCTCGCAAATTCTTCGGGCTTCCCTGCTCTAAGTGGGAACTCCATAACTCTTGTCAGACTCCCTTTAACCTTATCCGACATCACAGCAGTCATTCCACTATCAAACGAGCTAGGGGCTATCGTTACCACCCTGATCCCATATTTCGCAAGGTCGCGTGTCAAAGGCAGTGTCAGTGAAGCGATTGCTCCTTTCGATGCCGAATAAGCCACCTGACCTGGCTGACCGTCGAACGTGGCAGAGCTGGAAACCAGGACTATTACCCCCCGTTCCCCGTCTGGCCGGGTTGCCTCAACGGTCGACAAATGTGGCAAAACCTGCCGTACAAGATCAATTGACCCGCGAACGTTGATATTCATTACAGAGTCGAATCCTTTGATGTCAAAAGGTTCGCCGTGCCGGTCAATGATCTTGGCGGGATTGGCTACGCCCGCTGCGGCAATAACACCACCAATCTCCCTCCCTGTTTGTTTGACCCATGAGAGTGTGCCTTTCACGGCTTCTGCTATGCTCTCTGTGTTCGAGACGTCGGTGGTGAAGAACTTAGCTTTGTGTTCTCCGAGCTCTTTGACGAGAGCCTCTCCAAGTTCCTCGTTCATTTCGAGTATAGCTACATAGCCGCTAGCTTTGATAATGTCTTGGGCGGTGGCTCGACCTAGCCCTGATGCCCTTTTGACACATGAGAGTAAGCTTATAGTGGACCGCGCGCGGCAGCATTGCGGAGGAGAAAACCCACCCACCAGATATTATAAACGTCTTGTGTTCAATCTTCATTGTCAGGATGCCTTCTTTCCGAGTAATCCCAAGGTTGAGACAGCATGCAACCAGGCGCAAAGTCGGAACACGGTGTACAATAGGTAAGGAGCCGAAGTCGAACAGTAGGGCTGGGCCGAGGTCGTTTATTTATTAGTCGCTACTTGAGCCCTAATCGATAGCTTTAAGTGGTACCAATACGGAGTAGACACTGGGAGTCGGTCAGACAGAATGATTCTGGACATATAGGGTATGACTTATAAGAAACAAAAATCATAAGCGAAAGGCCCAAGCCCAAGCGTATGTACAGTGGGCATCCCATCACCTTAGCTACAATTTCGTTCGGCACACCTGAACGCCTTTGCTCGTCCCCTCGATAACAATCACTCTGTACCGTCTACCACTTTCCAAATTTCCCATGTGAAACCTACGACCCTTCCCTCGCCTTCCAGAACTCCACCCTCTTCTCCTTCGGCTCTGTCCCAATGTAACGTCCCTGTTCATCCTTCGCCCAATACATCAAATACTCCCTTCTCGTCATTTTCACCAGCCTGAACCCCTCCTTCTGCTTCTTCTCCTTACGTCCACTCTTCAATTTCCCGAAAATACTCGACCTACGACTTTCCTTTCCTGTGTGCACTGGACCGTGGTTATTGCTGTCGTCATGTTTGTTGTCTAGTTCGTCGATTGGAAACAGATCCTTGTAGGGTATGGGGATGTTGAGGATGGATTCGTCGGTGAAACGGACCGGTAGGAACTGTGGGGCGACGTTCTGCCAGTCGCCGCAAACCATGTTCTCGAGAGCGGAGTGTTTGTATTTGGGCATACTAAGTTGCTATGTTTTAGACTGATATATATGAAAAGGAGATGAGGAAGTTGAAGGAGGGATGGGCGTGCATACGGTCTGCCAGTGGCGGTAAAGCGCTGTAAAGCAACCGTGTCTGGAATGAGGCTTTCGGGTTCAGAAGGGGATATGTAGGATACGGCGGTGTTGGGGACCGTGATGGTTTTCTTAGAGGCCCACATGATGATGCAAAGAGAAGAGTCAAGAAGATATAGCAAGAAGAAACAGTAATAGGATGTTAAGAAGTACTAGAGCTGGAGTATCTCTATAATCGTTCAAGCTACCTAGCCTTGTTGAATGTTTTCCAGAGGAGAAATGAGAATGCACACAGGCAGTCGAGGGGACAAACTGCTATATAGGGCGTTTTCTATTTGAACTTAAGTACTTGTTGCGTTTCGACGTCTCTCTTCTTCTAGACTGTGACGGCGGCTGATGTTCAAATTTAGAAGTTAATAATAATTGAGGCTATTGTGGCTATGCCGTTGTTGACTATTAACAGATTAGGTTTAGCGTATTCTAACCCTATCTCAGTTCCTTCGAGGGCACACGCATCATTTTCCACGTTCTACCTTGCGGCCCCTTAGGAACAAATCTCTAGTTGCTACACGGGTTCCATCGTCAAAACGAGCAATCAGGTCTCTGTTCTGATTATATATAAAACATAAACAATGTAAATCTTGAAACGCAGAGAAAATCAGCACAGATGAGCCTACCTGAAGTCGCGATGGACTGTTGACTTCTCCAAATCGAAATTTTTGATCTTGCTATATTCAAAACCTAAGAACCGTTCATCATCTTGTACCCCTGGGTTTGAGATAACAATGTATGATTAGACACCACTGACATTCAAGAGTAATGTTTTAAAGACTTGCAATAACGACATCTGATGGTGTGCAAGCATGAAGACAAAGGGTAATTGAAGATCCCTGTTTCCCACACTCGCTGTTTTCCAAAGTAAAAAATAAGCGGAGCCATCTGAGAATTACACTCTTTTTCTAGCCAACAAAATAGGTATCTTAGCTCAACACATATATCGGAAGGTAGAGCGGACAATGACTGGCATCTCGTTGGGCTGGATTAGCCACCAGCGTAATGCAAATACTTTTTGCTCCTGGAAAACATGGTTGAACAGCTAGTATTGCGATGCATCTTTGCGTCCAACATTTCCTCGAGTGGTCGCTACATTCCGATGGTACTTAGTAGACCTCAATTGTTAAGAATCTCGATTTAGTTCTAGGTTTATGTTGTTACTTGCATGCAACTGACTTTTAAAGTCTGCACGTTGAATGAAGAGTAAAGAGACTCGATACCTGAGATTTCGTTGCAACAATACCGGGTTGATGTGAGCTCTTTGCACTATTTTAGCCGGTAATCCTTAATGGATATACCAGTTTGCCGATGCGATTTTCTTGTCTTTGGCGCAGATTGTGGACGTCTGGGTAGAGGTAGCCACGTACGCAATATCCAGGTTCTATGGACAGCTGTTGGCAAAAAGAAATACCGTATTGTGTTCGCATTGGCTCTTGCGGTCATCGTTTGAGTTTTTGGCGCTCCTCATAGGTGTTTCTAGGCTGGAGCTGATTGGAAGAGGACCTTCGAACTGTATATAAAGCCACAAAGTAGAGCATGACAGCAACGCGTTAACGGGGAAGACGTGCAAGTAGTTCTTATGAGATATGACCTTGATGGAATATGACCCACTAGCATTTGATTGAAATCGTATTGCTCACTCAATATTGTTAATCATATACACGAAGTTTTGAAGTTCTCTCCATCCTACGCAGTCCAGATCCTCTTAATTGCCTCTGTCAACCCAACGTCGTTCGTCTCGAACTCGTACAGACCAACGGCTACAACAAGAGTTGCCCCTCGCAAGGCCCAAAAAAACAATTTCCTAGTTTTGGGCAAACGTCTATTGGGGATATAATCAATTATGATAGATCTATCCATTGGTTAGATCCCGGTCCATCGTCTGCACTTACTTCAACTTACTGGAACCCGATGTGTGAGTGAATAAGTATAGTGGCGCACAGCACAGCATCGGTGATGGGATTGAGAGTGCCGGCCGCGAAAGGAGCCACAGTCAGAGGTACAAGAGCAACCGACAGCAGCCTAATATATCCAGCTTAGTATGGTTGACAACCTCAAAGGATGTATTTACCGTTCGAAAGTCCAGTGGTAGCTTCCATGCGTAGGCGAGGGTGGAGGAACTGGGACTGGATCATTTGCTGTTTATATCTTGGTCAAAAGAAGAGCACCATTGGACTACTAAGACTTTAAAAGTACCGGTTCCCTCAACTACCTCTGAAGAGTTGCATTAGCTCACAGTCAAAGCTACGGGGCTGCTATATTGTACTAACGGGGCTCTGCGGGAAGAATTGCCTTTTTGCCGCTGGCGTGGAAGGCCGCAATCCTCGCGGTAGTAGGGCACAAATTTCGAAGAAGCGAATCGGGTGCCGGTGTAGCTCGAGAGAAGACAGAATGGTTGCGGGGAATCAAGGTTGCGGTCTTGGCCGATACTGGAGTCCGTGAGACCTGGGTAAAGGTTCTGCGCGCTACAACTGCAAAGCACGTCTGCCGCGCAAGGACAGGCTTCAAGACTGACGCCATGATGGTCCTTGAGAGTTGGGCAATGGTAGTAAATGTAGTGCTCATCCGAGAAGATGATGAACTGACGTTCCTCGGCTGTTTAGTTCGCTGACGTAAGCGAGCTGTAATTGGGTAGAATGACCGCATAGAAATCGCAAAACCACTGTTTCCTTAATCCCGATTCCCAGGCTTGAAAAAGCTCCATTGGATCAACCATCTTCGCCTTCTGAAGTCAGTGCCATGGCCTCGCGGCGACTAGCACTCAATCTTAACCAGGCATTGCGAAGCCGGGCAGCGCTTCGGTCGATACAGCCAGTACGGAGAGGTTTAGCAACGCCAGTCACTAACAACTATGGAGTGAACACGGAGAGTACTACACTGACAAATGGACTAACGGTAGGCTTGGGAATATGTCGAGTATTCGAGTAGAGCTCACATTGGGCACAGATAGCGACCGAGCACTCTCCATGGGCACAAACTTCAACCGTTGGTGTGTGGATCGACGCGGGTTCAAGAGCGGAAACGGATAAGACGAACGGCACTGCTCATTTTTTAGAGCATCTGGCTTTCAAAGTACCTCAGGCTTTCCAGAAAGATAATGAGACGGGCTGAAAAATATTGCAGGGCACTAAGGATCGAACGCAACAGCAACTCGAGCTCGAAATAGAAAACATGGGAGGTCATCTCAATGCCTACACCTCGGTAAATATAATTTGCACAGCTCATTTGTCTTTCTCTAACCTTTGCAGCGCGAAAACACTGTATATTACGCAAAATCCTTCAATTCCGACGTCCCTGCAACCGTTAACATACTCTCTGATATCCTCCAAAATTCTAAGCTCGAACCGCAAGCCATTGAACGAGAGCGAGATGTTATTCTACGGGAACAGGAAGAGGTTGATAAGCAGTTAGAAGAGGTAGTCTTTGATCACTTGCATGCAACCGCTTTTCAGGGTCAACCTCTTGGCCGTACCATCCTGGGCCCAAAGGAGAACATCGCCAGTATCCAACGCAGTGATCTAGTGGGCTACATCAAGCAGAATTATACCGCAGACCGCATGGTTTTGGTCGGTGCTGGCGGTGTCCCGCATCAACAGCTTGTGGACCTTGCAGAAAAATACTTCTCAAATCTTCCCACAGAGCCGCCCACTTCCCAATCGTCTGCAATTGCCGCACAACAGAAAATGAAGCCTGATTTCGTTGGGTCCGAGGTGAGAATTAGAGACGACACTATTCCTACAGCAAATATTGCTATTGCAGTGGAAGGTGTCAGCTGGAAAGACGATGATTACTTCACTGCACTTGTTACACAGGCAATAGTCGGCAACTGGGATCGGGCAATGGGTAACTCACCTTACTTGGGGAGCAAGCTCAGCACCTTCATCCACGAGAACAAGCTTGCCAACAGTTTCATGAGTTTCTCTACAAGTTACAGCGATACTGGGTAAGTTGCAAGCAATTGATGCTTATACTTGAACAGATTGGAAGAGGCGGCTAACCGGCCTTAGTTTATGGGGTATATATCTTGTTACAGAAAACAAGACACAGATTGATGACTTGGTCCACTTCACACTCAGAGAATGGAGCAGGCTTTCCTACAACGTTACCGAGGCAGAAACTGAACGTGCAAAGGCTCAGCTCAAAGCATCGATATTGCTGTCTCTTGATGGTACCAGTGGTAAACCCGATACCTGTCAGTACGTATACGTGATCTGCATGCTAATTCTATCCTCTCAGCTGTTGCCGAAGACATAGGCCGCCAAATCGTGACCACCGGCCGCCGCATGAATCCGGCAGAAGTGGAAAAGGTCGTCGGACAAATCTCTGAGAAGGATGTCATGGACTTTGCAAGAAGGAAACTCTGGGATCAAGATGTAGCTATCAGTGCAGTAGGCTCGATTGAAGGTTAGTACACCACCCCAAACAGATCGTTCCTCATACCATTATAACTTAAGGCGCCGCTAACGCGAAAATCAGGTCTCTTAGATTATCAGCGGGTGCGCAACGACATGTCACGGAATGCATGAGAAGAGGCGTCTGTAATAGTTCTTGCTCGAAAACTGGTCTATGTATATTTAGCTGTGGGAAGAAAGGGGGCTGAATAGAAGGGTTCCAATTCGATTACAAGCTTGGCCGCGCTCTGGAACACGCTCGTAATCTTCCCGTCATCTGCTTGAGCCAGGTTTCTTTTTCGAATATTTGCTGCCATGTATGTGTTCAAGCGCTTTCACCTTCGTCCAATAACGATATTGTGGAAACAACTAAGCGAGGCCAGAAGCGGAAGCAGCCATGTACGGCGGTTCATTATTACTGACAAAACGTACAGTAGATTCGAATTTGGCAAATCGAAAATCATAAGAATCCGATTGTCAACAATAGAGAAAGAGAACCATTCGTCGTCTAAAATTCTTACTTGCAGCTATATGTTCACTTCCAAGGGTTTTACAAGATACATGTGCAGCCGATCGATTTATCAGCTGATATTCATGGAAAATGCGAAATGCGATCCTTGGTTTTCGCTTCTTGACTATTCGGAAGGCGAGATTCGCTTTTGAGTCTTATATTTTGTTCCTGAATTTAATAGAATACTCTGATACAAGAACGATATTTGGAATGTTCGTTCTTCGAAAATTCATTTGTCGACAGTCGCTAAGTTCATTCTTAAACCATCGTAGGAAAAAACCACGCGGGCTTCAACGTCGTTTCTTCTCTATTGTTAGGGGCCAGCATAGAGCGAGTCATATGGGTGTAATGTAACGAGTATATAAATGCTAAGGAAGGAAAGTATCTAGAAGGGAAGGGCCGGCTATCTATATGGCTCAGGGGAACATAAGCTAACCCTGAATAGGGTTGGCTTCGGAACAATCCGATAGCCTAGTGACGAGCGGCCGGCGATAGTCATGAACATAGTTATCAACATAGCCACCAACATAGCTACCAACATAGGTGCGTAGCTAGGATCGTAACATCTATTGTGGTGTTAAAAAACGCGAATAAGACTACAAAATATGTCGCACTGCATCTTCATCGAATGATGTGCGACTGTATCAATAATAAGGAAAGGGATCTCTTCTTGTTGTCGGGATTGCTGTACTCAAGCTTTCAGCACAGCACATCCTATAAGATGTCGCGAGCTTATCGACATGTGTTCATGTCGTGATTGATCGGTCGTTGATTTATCACAATGTGAAAGAATGAAAACACCATCAGATCACTGCACATAACAAAAATGATGAGTTCATTCAATGCCCTCTGCGTTCATCGAATTACACATGTTAGAACCATTCATAAGCGAACCCATCAGCAAGCATCCGCCCTGCTAGAGCAAAGCCTCGCGAACAGGAATTTTACAAACTACAAACTATCAGAAACGCCGCAAGACAGCAGGATGGATCGATGACAGCAGCGAAGGATGATACGCGCACAGATGTCTTCGTCCTGAAACAATAGCACCGTATTGTGTTGACGAAAGCATCTGATTACCCCGGCTCTTTGCTACCAAGTTAGATCCCTCGCATTCATGGGCATGAACATCCGCGGTATTTCTGACAATCAGTGGCTGTCAGCCAATTGAATGCGCATGTTTTAATTGTTCGAAATACAGTAGCCATCGCTCCGCTCCCACGTATCACTGACTTATGCTTAAGAGCGGGACAAGCAGGCAAGTACAGTAGGGTGGCCTGCTATTTCCACCAAACACTGCTTGCTTATTGTAATGCCATGTCATTCAAACACTGTCATAATAAGATGATGGCCATGACGTTATATACCCCCCGTAGCAACCCATCTCTCTGGCGTCGACGCAATAAACTCCTAGGTGTTAACTTGCAAACTCGGTTCACAGCATGTCCAACTCGCCTTGGCTCTGATCTCGTCAATGATTTGCTTGGGCAAGGGCAGAACTGGAGAGTAACTGTGAGCTTGGCAGATGAGAACCTTTCTTTGCTCTGGTCTGATTAAGGGGCTATGGAAAACCACTTTCAACACGAACAAATTGCAAATATATATTATTTTGTCACGATGATGCCAGCATGAAATGGGATGAACGCTGGATGACAGCAAGTCTTACCGTTTGTCGATATCCCAACTAAAAGAGCCAGGCGGTCCTTCAAGACCGGTAGATATTGATATGTCCTGTCCGGTTTCTATCTTATTCTCACCATACTATTGCTTAACAGAATGGGCCTAGTTATTCCTGTAGAGACAACTTCGATGTATATTGACCCATTCCTCATAGTCTCCCACCATATCTACTTCTTGCGCATGTTCTGAGACTGAGACCGAACCTTGATTATTTTCTTGTTAGAAGGCAAGGGATCTAGTCGTTCGGTTGAATATACGAGAGCAGGGTAGAAAAGCTGTTCATTATAAAGACGGGCCACAGTAGAACTAAGTAGAAGTATCGACCGATTATACTTCTTCGTACGGGACAGAAAGTCAGACTCCCTACCAAGAGCCAATGATCCATCTCACATAATTCTTTTTCCTTGTCAAATTATCCCACATGCTCTGAAACTGAAACTGATTCGCTGGTTTGCCGTTTGAGAAGTCAAACGACTGAGGCTCTATGTAGAAACGTGGATGGGAAAAAGTAATGAAAATATAATATTCGATCGACATCAACTCTCAAGCACAAGTAAAGTGATAGGTTTGTAATATATTGACCTATTCGCAACGTTTCATTTGTCCAATTCTACTTGTCGCACATGTCTTGAACTGGAACAAAGCTGCTGGTTGTATTTCTATCAGAAGTTGAGAGGTCCGATTAGACGTGCGGGTGAGGGATAAGATTACTGATGTACAAGGAGACAAGATTGATTGAAGGGGTAGTAGACTTGTCGACCCATATTGTTTCTCATCATGAAGCAGGATACCACGCCACCTGTCAAGAGTAAGTGGAATATCTAAACTTATCGACGCGTTCTCTAATGCCCTTCCTACATATCTACATGCCGCACATGCGCTGATAACGTGGCTTAGCTGATGGTTTAGTTCTCTCAGAGGTTGAGAGGACCGAGTGTTCTAGACGGTGACACTTCATTGGTGTGGCCCTGTGCTATGTATGTCACAGGCCGATTAGAAGATCTGACAGTACATCGAAGCTTCTAACTGAGTATCTGCCTCGAATTGCTGAGCATAACGCAATAGGGTTTGACTCATCACTCATACGATAGTGTGCATCAACTCGGAATAATTGAAAAGCAGGTCTGCCGACAGGATTTTATAGTTTGCTGTGCTAAAGAGGCGTTCAGAGTCGAGTGGTTTTAGCTAGGTCATATCACTGCCGCTGCTACCGCCACTGCTTTCTATAGAAAGTACAAAACTAGACATAGTTTGATAGAAGTATGGGTACTGGACCATTAAGCACTGATAACGAGTGAATGATGGAGGTAAAATTTGATGAGAGGGTGCTACAGATACCGGATGTTGTACAATAGTGTGGTAGCGTAATTTTATCGTTGCATTGCGGCTTGTTCTATTATCTCATAGACTCTTTCTCCCTATGAATCTAATACTGTCTACGCATACTTAGTGATAGGGATCATACTTCCGCATCGTTGGAGAACTGTATACGTATTTACGCGGCTTCATTTCTTTGCTGCGTCCATCTGCTCGAGTCTGATACTAACGGCGCGGCGATGAGCCTCCAATTGTTCTACCTTTGCCAGTTGCATTACAGCGCCGCTGACGTTCCTCAAACCTTGTTTGGTGAGGTGGGAGCTGGTGATATGTTTCGTGAATGAGGAGAGATTTACACCAGAGTACTGCTTCGCGTATCCACAGGTTGCTGCAGGGTTTCTACTTAGTATACGCATAAAGAAATGAAAAGGAAGGACTTACGTAGAGAGTGGTTAACACCAGCAGAGTAGTCTCCTACACTCTCCGGAGTCCACGGCCCAACAAAAATACTCCCAGCATTCTCCACCAAGGCTACCACGGCTTCCGCGTTCTCCACCTGTAGAATTAGATGCTCTGGCGCCCACTGGTTGCTCCAGAGCATTGCCTCTTTGATACCTTCAACTACCAGCGTAACCGAGTGCTCAATGGCTCCTCTCACAATGTCCATTCTCGGTAGGGCTTTAGCTTGGGTATGCAACTCATCCTCAATGGCTGCTAGCTGCTGCTCGTCGAGACTCACAGCGATCATGACGACCTGGGAGTCAACACCATGCTCGGCTTGACTTAGTAGGTCCGAAGCTACGAAAGCTGGATTAGCGGTCTTGTCTGCTATAACTAGCACCTCACTAGGTCCAGCGGGCATGTCAATGCTGACGCATGCTGTAGTGTCATTGGATACAAGCAATTTCCCCGCTGTGACGAATTGGTTTCCTGGACCAAGGATTTTGTCTACCTTGGTAACGCTCTCTGTACCATATGCCATAGCAGCAACGGCTTGGGCCCCGCCTGCGAGGACTATGCTTTCTGCACCAACTTTGTGTGCTATATAGACAATCTCTGGGGTTATTGAGCCGTCACTTCGCGGAGGTGAAGCCATGACGATTTTCTTACAGCCTGCTACCATTGCAGGGACACCGAGCATCATGGCTGTTGATGGCAGAACAGCGGTCCCGCCCGGTACATAGAGTCCGACTCTTTCAATAGGGCGAGAGAAGCGAGAGCAAACGACACCTGGCATGGTCTCCTTCTGTAATGGCTTTGCTTCGATCTGTGCCGCATGGAAGGACTCAATGTTCTTGAAGCTGACGTCAATCGCTTCGATGGTCTCTGGGGGTAACTGCATAAGGCTCTGAGGGAACGGCGCTCGTAGAACAGGCGTGTCCAAAGAAGTAGCTTTCTCGAATTTGTGGGTGTATTTCAAAAGGGCAGCGTCACCACCGTCTCGGACATCCTTGATTATTGGGCCAACGATATTCAGGATATCGTCAGTGGATCTTTGAGAAGGACGTTGAAGGACTTCTTTCAAGATTGCAGGATCGGTAGTGGATGTTTTGAACCTTCTCATCTGTATTTTGCCGTTCCTGGTTCCAGCATCGTCTTCCTTGCTTTTAGGTACCGACGCCGCTTCATTGACTGTCTCCGTCTTCTGAGCTTCAGTTTCGTCTCCTGACTTTGATTGAGTGGAGCTAGGCTGGGTGTGGTTTCCCTGAGTGCCATTTGGGTTCCCAGAAGAGCCATTACTGGAATCAGTTAAGCTAACCTTCTCAGCCCAGTATGGTTTGGCGTCGCCTTTTCTCCTCGTCGCCTTGGAGTGCTTCAAGTCAAGATTATTTTCGACGTCTTCTAGGCTTACTCCCTCGGCCAAGCACTTGGTCAATGCGAAGTAGAAAAGATCTGCAGCCTCTGCAGCAATTTCATCTCTAGTCGTTGCTTCACATAATTCGCTCGCCTCCTCCATGATTTTTGCTTGAAGCAACTTCGGGTTGCACAGTAGTTTCGCAGTGTAAGAGCCATTAGGAGCTGACAGTTTCCGCGTCTGCAACGTTCTCTCTAGGCGTGCTAGGCCGGTATATGGACCAAAGCAAGTCGAACTTTTTAGATGACAAAATCCTGCACTCTCGTCAGTATAGCAATTTCTATTTGTCCGCCTTTCCTTATGGATAATGGGAATTACCGTCGCCCTTTTGCCTCACCGTGAACTGCAGGGCGTCTGCATCACAGTCCCACCCAATGCTAATTAGATCTTGAGTATCACCACTCTCTGCGCCCTTGACCCATAACCCGTTTCTCGAACGACTATGGTAAACCCCACGTCCGGACTGCAAAGCTACCTCCACACTTTTCTCGTTACTGTAGACCAGTCCCAAGCAAACACCATGCTCATTAGTAACCACAGTAGGATATAGTCCGTCAGGTCGGTCGCTGTGAATAGCAGAGGTAATCAAGAGTTGTGCCGGCAGAAGGTGTGGATACTTTTGAGAATCGGTTGTGAGAGCTTCCGCAGGCACAATGGGTACATGGCCGTCTTTGACGGCTTTGATATAGTTGTCCAGGGTATTGTAGGCTAGGGTTACATATCGAGAAGGGTAACCCCAAGGGAGTTTAGCATACTCATGCATCATGTCGAGAAGCTGCCAATCATGCACATCATGAATTTGAATGCCCACAGGTTCATCTTTGACTGCAGTTTGAATGTCATTCTGTATCCCCTTCACTGTTTTTGCCGGGTCGCCAAGGCAAGCTGAATGATCAAAGGAGACAATGAGACGTCCCAAAATCTCCTTTTCAAGCAACCCGTCTTCGACAATTGCATTCAATTGCCACAGCTGCACAACGACCTTGGCGGCTCCACTGTCGAGTAAAGAAACAATGTCTGGTAGACTCTCTAGGGCGGTAACGTCGCAGTATGTAGTGAAATCGTTAAAATGCTTCTGTAAGAAAGACGTCGCTGCATCATAGTTTTGTGGGGTAACAGTAGTATGTACTCGATTCAAGTATGCTATAGTCTTCAAATCCAGACCCTGTGTTGATTGTAGAGTATCAAGGTCCACTGAGACTAGGAAATGCTCTGCCATATCAGGCAAAAATTCACTCAGCAGGACGGGGATTCACCAGCGTTTCTTCCACGAGTAATTAGGCATCAACTTGATTGGTGATATCATCAACTCACATCAACTCGACGAAACGTCTAGGTATCAAACATTCATTGTTCGAGGCCAATAAATCTATTGATGTTCTGATTTTTCAAAACTAATAGAATAGTCATCTGAATCTGATGACAGGGATTCGCAAAATAGTTCTAGCCGAGCAGGCGGAAGGAAACATCCAGGTGTTCTTAATCTCACTTTCTTTCGCTTTCTCTCCACTACAACGCCAATATGGGCGAATCAAACTCTGATCACCAAGGTAACGTGCAACTATCTATCTCACTCCGAGATACTCTAGTGGACAATCAACTTTATCGATTGCTCAAGAGAGGATAATCACTGATTCTGGTTCGATTGCAAAGCAGGTGCAATAAGATCAATGGCAGAACATGGCCAGTCTCCTGGATCTGGCTACGAAACGCCCTACGGCCCAGAGAAGCATCGCTTGACCGAGGAAGAAAAGAAGGCTAATCACGTCCGATCGGAGAAAAAGCGCAGATTCAACGTGCGGAGTGGAATGATCGAGCTCTCACAAATGATTCCAGACGCCAAAAATGACTACAAGAGCGAAATCAAAATGCTTGGCGCGTACGCCAAGTACGTTGCGCAACTGACCGAGGAAAGGGAGATGCTGGTCCAGAAACTGGAAGCCAAGGGCATCACCGTGGAGGAACATCTAAAGAAGACCTGAGAGACAGGACAATCCTGCCTCCCTCTACTTCATCTACCAAGAAGCTCCAGTTACCGACCATGGCATGACCGGCCTGTAGAAGTCAAGAACCATTGTACGCCGGAAAATTCGCGTGGCCTTGCTTCTCGAATGACAATGTTTGGTACAAATAGTACTCATTATGCCTAAGGTACGCTGAGTCTGCTACGGCCAGCACTTGGCAGATACATGGAACTGACCTATCGCAGATAGCCTTACGGTTCCCTACTAAGCTGGTTATGTGCGTGTACAACAACGTGAGCTTTGGGAATACCTTCTTTATACTGGTCGGCTTGGATACGTCTAGGCGCTAGCCACGACACTGAGATGGCGATAAGTTCATGGTAGCTGGGCCTGATCGACAATTTTAAAGGGATCCAGTTGCTTCTATCTAGTTGCAGACCGCAGTAAGAGCGCAGAGATTTTCGGAAATGCAGAGCTGGACTGTTTTCAATGGCGCGATTCAGAAGCGAACGACTCCACATTTATTAGAGCTGAATTCAAGATGCGCTCGAAGCTTTCTTCTCCCGAATCTATAGCAACTCGATTACCAGTTTGTTGGATTTGCATGTGTGCGCCTGGATGGGATCGCCAATAGCTACCATATTTTCGAGTCTGGGCTCCAATGTTCACATGGGCCAGCATAGACTAACAATCGACGAGATTCCCGAGTCACCTTTCATGGTAGCCATTTTCCATTCGGATAGCTCTGTGATTCATAGTAGAATCCCACTATTCTGAAAGCATTTATATTAGGAAGAAAGATACCTACCCAAGGCTTTTCGTACACTGATGGCCTCGCCAATACGGATGCACAGGACACCAAAGAATGCACACTGTCGAATAAGGCAAGCAGACCTCCTAGTCTAGTCCAGAAATTTAACACCAACCCCGTCAATGCAAACACAAGACAGAACGGGATGGTATCAGGCATTCATCACGCAGCCCCCTTGACTACCACTTGGCTCCCAATCACCGTCAACTCGAAAAGACTAAAAAGCCCTAGTCCTCGTCAATATCCCGATGCCTTGCCAACGCCAACCTCTTGAATTCTGCTGGGTTCGAATCCCACAGCTCCGCTGCCTGTCCATTTAGTGGACTCGCACTTTACCAATTTAGGTCAGTTGCCATCGCAGGACGTTAAAAGAGAACGTACTTGTTCGGCTCCCCCAGCAAACTCTGCAAACTCAACAGCACGCTCTGCACATTGTATACCGCACTCCATTTGTCCTTCAGAATATCTAGACAGATTCTTCCCGAGAAGTCAACGTTTGGATGATAGATCGGTGTCTTGAACAGCACGGTCGGAGCAGAGTAGGGGTAAGTCGTCGGAAACGAGAAGGAGAGTTTGAAGAATAGGCCAGCGTAAGGGGTCTCTGCAGGACCGGAGATGGTAGCGGTCCAGGCCAGCAAGTTATTAGGGTTGTCAGGGAAGGCGGAGATACCAGGGGTAGTGGAGAGCATGAGCTGCATGAGCTCGGTTTGCAAGCTGTCAGAAGGTGTTAGTGGGCGATACTGCGAGAGAAGGGGATCACCAGGGGACACTCTACCGCTTGGTGACGCTTTGAGTGTCTTGTCGACGGGAAGTTGAGGAGAGTTTGGCAGTTTCGTGCATGGTTGGGACGTCTGGGGCGGAGTTCTGGGTGTCTTCCATATTGTACTCCATACTTGATCGGGAGAAGAAGTTGAAGATTGGGGGTGTTGGGGGGTATGAATACGAGGATTTATGGTAATCCTTTTGAAGCGATTCTCTAATGGTATTAATGCGGTGTGAGTAGAATCCTCAGGTGTGTTCCAGCAGATCTGGGAGTTGAAGGTTTTGCAGTGAAGTAGGTGTAAAGTACTCATATGGGTTCCTTCATATCCTCTTTGTTTACACGGCGCCGCGGCAACGCCAGGGTTAGCCGCTTGAGGACTAGCCCACATATAATCATGATCCCGGTCCATCGACACACTGGATGTTTTTGCATGCAACTCTGAAACCAGGGCGTGTTGAGCACGCGATCAGTAGGCATCCGACGTGTAGAACGATTGTGATAGGGCTTTTGGAGCACAGGAGATGGCTTGGAGACAAACACTCGACGCGAACGATGAAGGTTAGAAAACAAAACAAGTTATGATAGCACATTCGCAACTTGCGCCGCTGCCCAGCGAGCTCCCTTTTCGGATTGTCTCGAAAACGATTGGCCAAGGAGCTTACGCATGGTCAGATGTGAATCTTGATTGCTAATATGGAGCACTGACTTTGAGACGCAGCATAAAGAAAGCAGCACCACTCAACGCCCCCAAACCTATCTTCGCCGTTAAATTCATCCACAAGGAATTTGCTGTTCGCCATGGCCATCTCACGCCCAAACAACTCCAGCTAGAAATCACCCTTCATCACCGTCTTGAACATCACGCCAACATTATACAGTTCTTTAGCACAGGTGAAGATCTGACATGGAGATGGATAGCCATGGAGCTCGCCGAGGGGGGAGATCTCTTTGACAAAATCGAATCGGATGTTGGAATCGGCCAAGACGTTGCGCATTTTTATTTTACGCAGCTAGTCAGCGCTGTGAGCTATATGCACTTTAAAGGCGTTGGGCATCGGGATATCAAGCCCGAGAATATCCTACTATCTGCCGAGGGGAACCTGAAGATAGCAGATTTCGGTCTGGCAACACTTTTCGAATACAATGGGGTGAAAAAGCTGTGTAAAACGAGTTGTGGAAGCCCACCGTACACGGCACCGGAAGTGGTAACTTGTGATACTCGAGTGGCTCAGAAGCAGGGTGGAGGCTACTACGGTGATTTCGTCGATATCTGGTCCTGTGGTGTGGTTCTCTTCGTTCTGCTGGTAGGCAATACGCCTTGGGATGAGCCTTTGGATCGAAACTATGAGTTCAATGAGTATGTAAAGACAAACGGCCGACCAGACGATGAGCTATGGCACAACTTGCCTACGGAGACCTTATCCCTACTCCGGGGCATGATGCGGGTCAACCCTCAAGAACGCTTCTCTCTCGCAGATGTTCGCCGCCATCCATGGTTTACGAGGAAAAATCAATATCTTAGTCCGGAAGGCAAGCTCGAGAACCCCATTGCATTAGCAACGCAAATGTTCGAAAGCATGAAAATAGACTTCTCCCAAGATCCGATGGCCTCACAGCGTAGCCATCGCTCGGCCGATCTCATGGACATTGACAGCCAAGATTGGAAAGCGAATGTTGCATCCACGCAGCCAGAAACACCCTCAAATGACATTGAATTCGACTGGGAAAGACCTCCCGGCGTAGTCACCAATGTCGGCGTCTCTGCAAGCCAACCAGTAGCTCCGTCGCTCTTGCGTAGCGGCAGCTGGGATGAGCGATTAGCAGAGGAGCCGTCCATGTCTCAATTTTCTGTCACTCCATCAGTACCCCTTAGCAGGACACAGTTTGCTCGCCAATTCCGAGATATCGTTCCCTCCCACTCCCTCACACGGTTCTTCTCCCACTGGCCTCCCGCAACCCTTTACGAGGCCATTTCCGAAGCATTGCATCGCCTTGGCATACCCGCTCCCGCATTGCCACGGTCCGAAAGCGAAGCCACTGATGGGGTGACATGGATCAAGCTTCGAACTTCGGACACTAGGAATTGTCCTCTGAATGGTGATATCGTGGTTGAACGATTGCCCGGATTCGATGACAATATGTTTGAAGTCAACTTTGTCAAAGCGAAAGGGGATCCCGTGGAGTGGAGACGCCTGTTTAAGAAGGTTGTGGTGCTGTGTAAGGATGCTGTGTTCAAGCCAGAGGGCTAAGACTGTAAGACCAACCACAAATTTAATCACACCACTTGCCTCAGGAATGAGTGTAAACGCAAGGGCTCGAAAATTGGCTCTGCGAGCATTCACTGCAACAGTGCGCATGTCCTTCGAAGCAGCTGAGCCAGTGCTGCTCACGATCTCGTCCGGTGTAGTGCTAGCGCACAGACAACGCTGATGGCGGCCTTAGAATTTTAGCTAGAATAGCTGGAAAGGCGCGTTGAAGTTTTTTGTTGATGGCTTGGAAGAAATCGAGGGGAAGGGTATCAAAAGGCGTGTGCAACTGGGCTAGAAGCATAGCATTGTAGACCTTTAGTAGTTTGGATTCCAGTAAGAAATACCCAACGGATTATGTCCTCGGTGCTTGATTGGCACTGACCCACACGATCATAAATCACTGCCCACTCCTACGATCATATAGGCACTTGCACTGCATTAGACTGCTCTCAAATGACTTTGATTTCCGAAGCCATCTCCCGTCACTTGAAGAACAATATCCACATCCACGTAGCCAACATGCTAAAACCCGCCCCCTGTCACTTTTGCCATCGTAAAAAAATCAGATCCCATGCTATGCTACAAACTCCGTAGAATTCCCCCGTAACACATCAAGCATCCTCCACCACGACCGTTGTCAAGCCCTTTGGGTTGGCGACATTGACCGCCTGCACGTAGCTGTAGAGCTTCTCTTTGGCGCCTTCCTCGTCGTTGCGCTTTCGGGAGACGCGGACGCGGAGTTTGCGGGGGACACCTTTGATGCCTTGGTCCCAGACTTTCTTGTTGAGCTGTGGGTCGAGACGGACGTCTTTGGTGTTCTGATGGGGCGGTGGGTGGTTAGTCGGGTGAGATTTTGGGGGAGAGGGTGGAGATTTGATTGGTGAAAATTGAGGTGAAGTGAGGTGAGGTGGGGTGTTGAGGTGTTAGGGCGGTGATCGCGACATCGACGAGCTCGTATGCCCATGAAAGAATGACAGAGCGAAGCACTCACCATGGCTTTCGTAGCAAACTCCCTGATCGCCTTGATTGCCGTCGGCGCCTGCTTCTTGAAGGCCGTCCCGTGGATCTGCCTCGAGAAAATAAATCAGTCTTCCGCTCCATACCTTCACCCACAGAAACGGGGCAAAGGTCATAGCATGAACTTCATAAAACTAATTCGTAATGCTCGAGGTATAAGGGTAATGTACGCGCTTGTGGAGGTTGATCGTGTACTCGCGCGAGACCACGTCGGAAATGGCAGAGCGAGTGGTGGTTTTTTTTGGGTTCTTGCCCGGGGCGGTCTTGGGGGTGGTCTTTGGAGTGGGCATCTTTGCTGATGCCGTAGCTTGGTCTACGAGGTGGTTTGTTAGCACAGCACATGAGCAGTGGAAGAGGAGGGGAATGACATACGTTGTCGTTGTTGTTGGTGATGGGAAGTTTCACGTTTAGTTCTTTGGTAGTTATGCTTGGTGCGTCCCATTGTGATACTCGCTTCGCCCTGTAGGGCGTGTGTGCTGGTTACGGAGGAAGGCAGAAGGTTTTTCCGAAGGTTCGATATTCGCCTAAGGTGCCCCTAGCATGTGTGTTGTGCACTAGCGCGGCTGACTTATCGGATATGTTTTAAGTGGCAGGCAGCTCTACTGGTACAGCCAAACGGCAATTATCTACGACGAACAATCATCTTCTTTCGACAGATGTAGATGGTCACTCGGTCTCATTGAAATGTACGAACAGAGGTAGACGCAGGGTCATGTTCAATACCGAAGCATGTACTTACTATGCAGTTCGGAAGGCGACATGTTCAAGCAAATAACTAGTGCATTCCCTTCTCGAAAGAACATTCTTGTTATTTCTCACGTGGTCTCAGAATATACACTAGGAGAACATCTGGAAGAAACGCTGTAGGGCTCAAGAATCGCCACCTGTCATACTTTAAGACGTTCGGATGCACAATCAATTTCTCCCTCCCTCTCAGAGGGATATTATTGTCAAAATGTTTTTTCTTCAGAGTATGTACGATTAGCAGAACTGGAAAAGCGACTATAGAGCACGAAGACTGTCGCATGTATGACATTAACATGTTCAAGTAAACAACCAGTCCTTTTCCCTTCACGAAAGTGCTTGCTTAATATTTCCAATCCAATCTCAGAGTATACTCTACAATCAGAACTGGAAAGTGACTACAGGGCTCTAGAATAGTCATCTATCTTACTTCGGGACGCTCAGACGAACAAACAGTCTCTTCTCATGCTCGAAAGAATATAATAGCTATTGCTCCCTCAATCTTATGCTTCATATTACAAGCAAGATTGGAAGAATGACTGTAGGGCACAAGTACAGCCATTCATACCACTCTGAAACATCCAGATGAAGCACTAGTCTCTTTCCCTTTCTGATTGTAATATAGTAGCTACCTCACACTCAATATTAATGTATACATCACAACCAGCATTGGAAGAAGAGCTGTATCGCTTAAGGGGAGTTATTTGTTTGACATCGAGCTATCCATGTGAAGAACCAATTTATTCATCTTTTCAGCAGTATGTAGTTGCCTAAAATCGAAAACACAGGCTGCAAGCAAGACTGGGAAGATGAAAACAGGGAATGCGAGAATTCACGTATGTCATTTCGAGGCATTTAGATGGAAAGTCAGTCCCATCGAGTTTGTGAAAAGATATTCAAAAATTCAGTCTAATTGTAGCACATATGCGAAAATGGTAGGTGGAAGAAATACGGTAGAGAATGTGTTAATCTGGGAAAATATTGCCGCGTGTATTGGTAGCCTGGGGGTCTGTGTAGGCTTGTCGACGTAGACCCTCATATCCTGGAGTAATGGCTTTGTATTTGTTCTAAACCTCTCACTAAAGACTTTAATCTTTCTAGTTCAGACCCGTCAACAATGTTTCATGTAGAACATAAGTAACCGAAGTCATCGCCTCCCTTTCAACCAAACTCTCTCTTTCTCCATGCTCTAAGCACCCGCTTTAGTCGGTGTAAAGTACGCGGCCTGATCTGTAACCAACAACCCTGCAATACTCGCACTCGTCAAAGTACTCAACGCACCCGCGATCAGTGCCGAGACCGCCAGTCTGCTCACGTCACCGCTGCGCCCAGGGGCGATTTGGGAGAGCACGCCAATCTGTGTACCGAGGGAACCAATGTTGGCAAAGCCGCAGAGGGCGTAGGTGGCGATGAGGCGAGAGCGGGGGGAGAGATCGGCGTAGGCGGGGTCGGTTTGGAGAGCGGTGTACGCGACGAATTCGTTCTGTAACAGGATTAAATAAGGTAAAAAGGTTGATTAGGGAGGTGATATGTGGAGCTTACGGCGATGAGTTTCGTGCCAATCAACTGGCCAACGAGAAGGAGATCGCCGTTACGAGGAACACCGAGGAGAAAGGCTATGGGGTAGCAAATGTACCCAACAATGAGCTCGACGGTGAGAGGAGGATCATTGATGTTGAGGTATCGGCCCCACCAGGTCAAGAGGCCGTTTAGGAGGCCTAGAAGACTGATAATGCAAAGGAGTGTGGCTAGAATCATGCCTGCGATCTTGAGCCCAAGCCAAGCACCGTTGGCGAAGGCATGTAGGGAATTGGCGGCCTTGTGTTCGTCGTCGTCAGGAATGACGCAACGGCCAGACGTCAGCGTCTCCTCTGTTTCGGGGTAGCGCAGCTTGCTGATTGCAAGACTTGCAGGAATGCTCATAATGCAGGAGGATATCAAGGCTTGCCCGTTGACGCCCAAGGAGATGTAGGCTATCAAGACACTCCCTGCAATAGTGGCAAAGCCAGAGCACATGATCTGGTGTAGCTCTGCTTGGGTGAGATGTGCAACGAAGGGTTTGATCAAGATGGCTGATTCTCCCTGTCCAATAAATGGCGATGCAGCGGCTACGACAGCCTCTGCTCCGGAGACACGCATGGACCAGAAGAAGAATGTCGCAAACTTTCCAATGAACCATTGCAGTGTACCCCAGTAATATAGGAGCTGAATCAGGGCCACGAAGAATACGACCGCTGGCAAGACACCAACCAGGAACCATCCAAGTGCGGGCACGGTTTTATCGGTAAGGAAAGTTGTTCCTTGGTTTGCAAAGCCCAGTAAATCCGTAGCAAGCTCTGAGACGAAGGCGAATATATTGACTATACGAATGTTCAGTAAGAGTGCACGATGCTATAACAGGAGAACTTACATCCCACACTAGTTCTCAGGACGAAAAGAGCTACGATGAACTGTACAAACATGCCTACGATGACGGTACGCCAGATCACCATCTTCCTGTTCCTGGAAGTTCCCCACATTACAAAGATAATCACCGCGAGCCCAAAAAGACTGACAGCACGGTTGGCACGTGTGTTATCTTGGCTTTCAGGACTCGCAAAACCCCCAATTAGGATCACGGCAACGACCAGGGCCGCTCCAGCAGGGACCTGGAGCTTCTCGGGTATCAAGGCAGCAATTCTTACACCTGTGTTGTTCCAGAGGAAGTGCATTGGCTTAACCACAATACTGATAGGTACATAGAAGGTAAGGAGTCGAATAGTGATGGCGAGATATAGAAGGAAGGGTTTGAGCCAGCCAGTGCTCGAGCTCAGCTTGTCTTTACGACCATGGAGCACAAGGCCTGCAATCCACCAGCTTTAACGGCGTCAGCTTATATCTTCGAAACATTAGGTTCGGTTCTTCCATGTTCATGAGGGGACTTAGAAGTAGAGCACAAAGCTTTTGAGAGTCCAAAAAGGTCTTACAAAAGCGCCTATTTAGCTACTTTGCCACAGAGAAAGAAGATGCATGAGATCAAGAGCACACTACTGACCCAGTGAAGAACAGCCATATAAACATGTGGAAGAAGATTCGAAATTTGGCGTAGAATGTCGAGAGAGTGTGAGTCTGAGGATCTTCTTCGGAGCGTATCGGGCTCAGTGCACCCTTTTCGGGATCCACAGTCTCTGTGGCCATCTTTATTTCATTCCCAAGATGCCTTCGGTGTAGATCATGATCTTGCGGGTCTTGATGTGGGATTGTGCTTTTCTCAAAAGTTGTTCCTTGGGAATAAACCACGTCATCTTGTCGGCCTTGCTCGGCATGAGTACTGTGATGTAGATGGCCATGGTTGTGCTCGTGGGATGTATTCAGCGCAGGGTCGTTGTTCGGAACGACATGCTGCTGCGCAGACGCATTGTGCTCGTGCTCGTGCGGGGCTTCCACAGTGGCGTCGCGGTACTCTGGCGCAGACATTTTGGAAGAATGGCGCAATTGAAAGGAAGACGAAAGGCACACCCTAGGAGGGTGGTGAGTTTGGGGATTGTTATGGAGATCAATCCAACGGAGTTGGACTGCGAGCAAGATCTTTTAAGTGTCAATTTCTGGTCGCATGCCTCCCTCGCTTGAAGCCGGCGATTCATTGCCAGATTCATCCATGGTCCTGCCATCATAGGCCGAGGAGCGTCCGACCAAGCGTTTCATTGGTTGACACGGAGGGGAACCGTTAGACTGATAAGTGTTATGCTTATCAGTAGTATTCCGTGGTTTCTGGAACTTCTAGAAGGCTTGGCCACCCCTTCGAGAATAACCGTGGATATTGCCAGTTCAGGGTCTGCCCTAATCTGGCTGTCACAAAGATTTGGTTAGCAAGTGTTGGCTTTACTACAAGTCTACAAGTAGGTATGGTTACTAGTACGCTACGCCCCATCCGACAAACGGAACCGATTGCGCAATGGGGAACTTCCCCACTGTATTATCAAGTGAAAGGTTTGGTGACGGACTCACTAATACAGTATATCATTGTATCTGTCATACCTAAGGTACCTTTATCACGACAACCATACCTTACATACGGCCATCTCCAGTTCGTAAACAGCCTCTCATAATTACTTCCACCCAATGTTGACGACAGTTGCTCCAGATTAGGAGTTTCCGATCCCCTGTTAGGCTGACTACTGTGTACTGCATCAGTCTGCTACTTTACACCGTCTACCTGTTAATATCAGTATTATCGTTACATTATGGATATCAGGCAGACTTGCGCCCAGGCGCTACTCCACAAAGCTAACACGATCGTATCAGGAATGTGGTAGTCAGAGCAGGATCCTATTACGAAGTCCTTACTTATAGACTATATCCTCTCACCAGAAATCTTATAGACTTGATAACAGCATCTAGCTTGTGATGGCTTCCGATCCCGTGTCTGACTCTGAGATATCGGAGTGGGAGATAGAGGAAGGCCTCCCACAATTTGGAGATCAATTCATTCAGCAATACCTGCAAGGCCGTGAAGCGCTCATCGAGCAAGAGAAAGCCCAGCGGAGTGACTATGCATTCCGCCAGACTCTTAACCCCCTCGCTGTGGAGGCGTGTGCCATTGTCTCACGCATAAGATCAGAAGAACAGCGTACGGTCTGGACAGGAACATTCGAGGACGAGTTGGCTCAGCGAAAAGGCATCGATCTGTATCCCGGGATGATGTTTGCCCTTGCAAAGACACGGATGGAAAAAACGAAGTCGTGGCAGATTATAAGCAAGATGCCCAAAGGCGCACTTTTGCATGCCCATTTTGATGCTATGATTGATGCTGACTGGCTAATTGACCAAATCCTCGTGACGGAAGGAATGGCTATGGTGGCTGATCGAGGACTCTCCAGTGCCAAGGCAAGAGAGAATGTTTTTATATCATTTCAGTACTCAAGAACGATTTCCGAGCACGTTACGTCTATTTGGACTGAACCGTACCAACCCAAACAGCTGGTGTCTGTGCAGACTGCCGCAGAAAATTTCCCAGAGGGTGGAAGAGAAGGCTTTCGAACGTGGCTGGAGAACCGCTGTACTATTACGCAAGAAGAATCGCTGAACCATCATCACGGAGTCGATGCAATTTGGAAGAAGTTCCAGAGCACTTTCCCAGTACTTGGCTCTATGATATTTTACGAGCCTATTTTCCGTGCTTCTGTCCAACGTCTGCTACACCAACTCCTCGAAGATGGTCTACGGTGGGCGGATTTTCGAATTGCATTCGTGTTCAAGTATAGACGAGAGAACCACGATGAGCCGGAGCACACTTATGATGAGTTCTTCAATGTCTTCCGCGAGGAGGTCAAGAAGTTTCAGGCTACAGAGGAAGGAAAGCGGTTTTGGGGATGCCGCTTCATCTGGACGACACTAAGAATGCTAGGAAAAAAGGATATTGTTGAAAGCATGAAACAGTGTATCTCGATGAAACGCGCTCATCCAGATCTGATTGCTGGTTTTGACCTTGTGGGGCAGGAAGACATGGGACGGCCGCTCGCAGATCTGACACCCGAGCTGTTCTGGTTTCGCAAGCGATGTGTTGAAAATCAAGTAGATATCCCTTTCTTTTTCCATGCTGGCGAATGTTTGGGAGACGGCGATGAAACGGATGAAAATCTTTTCGATGCGATACTTCTTGGAACCCGCCGAATAGGGCATGGTTTCTCGCTTTACAAGCACCCGTTGTTGATGGAGATGGTGAAGCAGAAGAAGATCTTGATAGAGTCATGCCCAATCTCGAACGAAGTCTTGCGTTTGACAAGCTCCATCAAATCTCATCCTTTGCCATCTCTCCTGGCAAAAGGAGTTACAGTGTCTCTATGCAACGATGATCCTGTGGTTCTAGGACATGGAAAGAATGGTCTGACGCATGATTTCTGGCAGGCGCTGCAGGGTTGGGAGAATCTTGGTCTGGAGGGCCTCGGGTCTCTTGCGGAGAACAGCGTACGATATGCTGCCTACTCGCCGGACCAAACAACCAAAGAATGGAACAAAGACATTAGAGATGGGGTTGTCGGCAACGGAATTCGAGCTTCAAGGTTGAGGGAATGGGCGACGGAATGGAACACATATTGTGAGTGGATTGTCATGGAGTATGCTGCAGACTACGGCAGTGATGGAAAGAATTGAAGATGAAACACCATGACCTTACTTTCGAAGAATTACGGGGCCGTAATGAAATCACATTGGCGTTGAGGTTAACGTACGCTGTGGAAATCTCGACATTAGTCTATCGATAGGCGAAGATGAGGATACTTGTTTTGTGGGACTTTTTTAGCGAAGCAGAAAGCACGTAAGGAAAAGGCGGTGTCATGGCATGGTTTAGCAAATGGCCAGAAGGCGCCTCGAGGATGTCTCGCCCAAGGATCTCGAAGCTGAATGTGTCACTGATAGCATATTTCAAGGCGGAAACGGAGTTGCAAAAGGTTTCGATATGCAAAAGGGGAAGCCAATTCCATCTATGACCGATCAGGAGGCTCAGGTTCTCAGACGTGTCACACTAACCCCGTTAAACTGAGCAGTAGAGATGTAGGGCTGATGACTAATTGATTGTTCATAAAAATTGTACATACAAGCACAGCTTGCACAAGGCGACTTTAGCGCCATGCATGCGATAAGGTTCACGGTTGCGTTATCACCTCTGACACCTTAAAGCGTCATGTGTTGCTGAGCTGGTCTTGCGAGTCTGAAATTTGCCATCTCAAGGATGGCTACATGCTGGTCGACTCCTAAAACCGTTCACTGGGATGCTGTTGGTAGTGGGATTAGAATATCCCCGCCCTCATTGTCTGCCCCAACAAACACCAATTTTCAGGACATCTCTTCATGGAAGTGGATCCTTTGAGCTTGGAGTGCCCACAAATATGATACTACGATAGCTCTGTCAAGACTCCCTGTTCCCAATATAACCATCATGTCTTACTTCTTGCCCTCGTTTTTCCAAAAGCGAATCCTACGATATGCCCTTTCCAGACTAGAGTTGATAGAGACAGATGACCTGGACCTTGGGAAGCTGGACATAACGTGGGGAAAGAGGAGTACAGTTGAGCTACGGGAGCTTGGTATCCGCTTAAAGGTACGAATACAATATACCGAGTGGATTATAAAGATGATGAAGGAACGCACGGGTAATCCCTGAGATAGATATAGCGACTAATTCGAGTTGTGTTTAGAAATTGTCATCTTTATTGAAGCTTCCTCTAAACCTGAGCCTCGAAAAGGCTAAGATATTGCTCCTGAGAATCACCGTTCCTGCGGATCTATACAAAAGTGGAATCTTGATCGAAATCGAAGGGGTAGAGATCCGACTACGTGCAGGCTCTGCGGAGACGGAGAAAAGAGAGAAAACAGGACTGAATACCAGAAATGCGAGGTTTTCGAAAGGAGTAAAGGCAGACCGATACAGGAGTACTCAATCACTGGTCCGTGACCCGGAGGGGCTACCGCAGCGTCCCTATCGGGATACTGACGAAGATGATGATAAGGAGCAGTCGAATCAAATACCAACAACCAATGACCTCGCGCAGTCTTTTCTACAAGCAGAGCCACCCTGGGAAAAAGCCGAACTGCAGGCCACCATCGCACATTCCCACCATCTAGAGCAATCTCATGCTTCAAGTGATTCTGGGGATGAAGTTTCGGGTCCGGGAGTTGGTGACCGGCTTTCTCTACCTGGCTTTTTAGCAGACTTCCTGAAAGGGGTGGTGGAGCGGGTCCAGCTCCGAGTCAAGAAAGTGGAGGTAGACGTGGTCCTGAACTTAGATCTTCCGTCAGAGATTTCAAATAGTAGCGACACTTTCAACAACTCTGAGGCCGTAACTGTGAGATTATTGATCGAAGAAGTAAACCTCGATGGCGTAATGAATGAGTATTCCACATCTGGCGACACTAAACCCCAGGAAAACACTAAATCAGCCATCGATGGTGCTCTTCCTTCAACAAGAAATAGAGTGACGAGGCGAGTCTCTCTGCAGAACGTCCACGGAATTTTATTGTCTGATGCTTCCCTATTTGCCAATGTTTCACGCTTTGTTGCGCCGTCCTCTCCGGAAGCTACCCAAACAAGCGCTTTTGGGAAACCCAACAGAAGGTCAGAGGCGTCTACAGCTCATTGGCGCCACTCCTCTTCGAGTAATGATACGGGACACCAGGCAACCTCTGAAACTGGTGCTGCTCGTGCGGCTGAAACCCCCTCGGTACTCGAAAATTCCATGGCCACTAGTGATGGTGAGATGTTCACCGATGCACGGTTCGAAGACGGACTTGAAGAACTGATATCGCCTAATGATGCACGCTATCATCATACCATACATGAGCATGATAGCGTTCTTACGGATTCCTTCTATTCATATAGAAGTGGCAGTCAATATGGGCATGAGAACATTATGGATTCCGAAATTCTGCCTCCATCATTACGCTACAGGCAAGTCTCTCAGTCCATGGCATCTACATCTGTATCCGAAGAGCGGATAGAAACGCAACGTCCTCGCTTGCGCACACCTTCTGCTAGGCATAATCAGCTCTCAAGTCCACAATCTTCTACGCATAGTAGCCTTGAAAGTCAACTAACCGCGGAATCCGTACGGAACGGTCAGCCAGATATCTCGGCTCGCAAGCATGATCTTATTCAATTCCCGGAGCAGGGTCGCCAAACATCAGCAGAGGATCTCACACAGTCGAAAATATTCAGTCACGAAGAAGCAGAGAGTATGTATATGAGTGCAATCAGCCATGCATCGTCTCGTAACAGCGGTAGGAGCAGAACCCTCCCTGGGGACTGGGACGATTCCAGCTCTGACGGAGAGGAAAAAGATACAATCCCTAGTCTCTCTCCTGAAGGCTCACCACAAGACCGTGACTACGTGCCACCTATACAAAGTGAGGACTCATGTTGTAAGCAGGAAGCTCAAGATTACCCTATAATCCATGATCATGAACTGCCTTTCACGCCAAAGCAGTCCCGTACTTCAACAGCATCCTTGTCGTCGTTGGAAACGACTTCTGCTGTCCGGCCCGAGGCAGTTCTCAATTCAACACTCCCGAATTATGCCTCATCTCAAAGATCCGAGGTCTCTTCAGCAAAGTCAGAGAACCCCTTGATCATTCTGAAGAGATTCATGTCTGTAGACTCTATTATCTTGGAGGTAGACCACGAGCAGCGTACTGCAACCACTGAGCCGGTGGATCTCGCCCCCTTTACGGGGAAAATACACGATCCTCCTCCATATATTCGAACGTCGTCTACCATACCTCCACTTAGTAATGATGAGATTGAAAAGATGTCTTGGCAAGACATTTCATTAGAAGTTGGCAATGTCGAGCTACAAAGCGATATGGGACTTACGAGATTGACAATCCTGATGATGCAACACATTACAGAGGTGTTCGGCTCTACGCCCACGAAGAAAAAGGATGTCGCACTTCCCAAGCCAAGTTCGAGGCCAATAAAGTTGAAAGTTCAGAACATAAGCTGGAAATTCGTTGACTCGGTTAAAGGCGTTACAGTCGCCGACTCTCGTGTCTCCCTTGCTGAAGTGGGAACAATGCCACTTACCACGGGTGCTGAGATTCTGCTTAAAGCGGTTGTAAAAGACCTAGGCTCCGTTTATCGTGCACAGGGGCCTTCTATGAGTTTCAAGCTGTCGATAAGAAAACTCTCTTTCGGGTACGATTCGAGCGATATCATATCGTTTGATTCTGGTTTGAAGATAAGAGAGTCCAGTCGTGATATACTTGCACCTATCGATAATGATATGGTCATCGTGTTCACGAACACACGTGGAAATTTAAAGTTTGAGTTCACAACGCTTCCTCTGCATATTTCGTTAGACTTGCGGCGGCTTGATGAAACATTCGGTTGGTTCGGCGGTTTCAGTAGTATGCTTGGTCTTGGTAGCTCAATGGTATCTACTGTGACGGTAGTGGACAAGTCGCGATCCCCACAACTTGGAAATGGTCGTCGAGGTGTTCATTTTGAAACGCCTGAGCAAACGAACTCGCGAGACAATCAGAGCGACCCGCAGCAGAAGATCACAGCGAGGCTGGGTGGGCTCGTCCTTGATCTCCACGGAACGAGTTCGTCGGTACGATTAGAAAGCACTGCGTTGAAGCTAGTTAGTCGAGCAGAAGGTCTAGGCGTACAGTTGGACAAGGTCAACTTCAGTGGGCCGTACATGAGATTGGCAGATGAAGTACCCTCGATCACCATCAAATTAGCGAACATCAGACTCGAGTACCTATCGACACCGAAGGAGGTCGATTTAGCTAGACTATTGAGCCTTTTATCCCCGTCAAAGGACAAGTATGAACATGATGACGATATCTTACTGGATACGCTTTTATGTCAACGACGCCAAGGGGGCGTCATTCGTGCCACAGTTGAGAGCTTTGACTGCCGTGTATCGGAGTTGCGCGACCTTGAGTCTTTCCCCGTGCTAGCAGAGGAGCTCAAGAAACTCTCGACAGTAACGAAGTACCTTCCCGAAGACGACCGGCCAGGCGTACTTACCCTAGGCTTGGTTCGCAATTCTCATATTGAAGTCTTCGTAAACAGCAGCTTTGGCACAACTATGTGTAATATCAAGAATGTGGAAGTAGCACATGTGACCTTACCCAACTTGACAGCGCTTGGCATTGCGAGTGTACAAGTTCATCGGAATCAGTCTGAAGAACTACTGGGAGAAGCACTTTCTGAAAACCTCGGGCACGAGCCTCCTGCGCCCATGATCATGGGCAGGTTCGTGGGTAATGAAATGGAGCCAACAATCAAGATCAAGCTCCACAACTTACGCGTTGAATATCATGTCTCGACTATCATGGCGATCATGGGGATGTCAGACACGATGACTGCTGAAGCTATTGTGGCTGATATTGCCAACTCTATTGCTACAGTCACAAATAGGCGAGAGCTTAGTGTATCTCCAGCCAAGTCTTCGAGCCAAACGTCTTCAAGCAACGACAGATCTACCAGCAGCTCGAAGACTCTGCTATTTGACATTGGGATCCGAAATTCCGTTGTTGGGCTAAATCCACGGAGTTCATCAGCTAGAGGCCTCATTGTTCTGACGAATTCTCAGCTTGTCGGTACCCTGCCTAAAGAGGATGAAGCTAGCGCCACACTAGAGGTAAGAAAAGCATCCCTTATGGTTATCGATGACGTCCAGAATATCGTCTGGTCCGACGATCCTATGAGCGACAGCTCGTCTGGTACTCAGTATAGCCAGGTTCGAGGCCTCTCTGACATTGGTTACGTCTCTGTTGGCTATGTTTCAGCAGCAAAAGCTGCCCTACAGGTCGTCAAGGCAGCGACAGAGGAAGGGCAATCTATTGATGTCGAATTCAGGGATGACCTCTTGGTGCTCGAAACATGTGCGGACTCGACCCAAACTTTACAGTTGATCATGAATGGGTTAAAACCACCAATGCCGCCGAGTGTAGAGCTAAAGTACCGGACAGAAGTCGTGCCGGTTCAAGATATGCTCGCTTCCTTGTCCGGCGATGCTTTTGTTACCGGAGAAGCTAGTGATGGGAATGATGATAACCACCCGTTAGGATTTGAAGAGGGCGATATGGTCGATGATGAGGTGCCACAAAACTTGGAGTTTGTGAGTAGCTTCTATAACCCAGATCCAGACGGTTTGTATGATGGTATTGCAGACAGTATGCTTGAAGAAGACCTTGAGACAATAGCAAGCCCGCCAGGTACTCGAGAGATTGGAGACAAGAGACTTCTTGAAAGCTTCCAGGAAAAGTGTCAGGTTGCCCCCGGAGGTGCACCACTCGATTTTAGGGACGATCATTTCGGAGCTAGCTCAACGGTTGGAGGTACAGCGCATAGATGGGACACCAAGCAAAACACATATGGCTTGACCAGCGACTTCAAAACCGCCGACAGTCCACTCAGAGTTCGTGTGCGAGACGTGCATTTCATATGGAATTTATTTGACGGCTATGACTGGCAGCATACCAGAGACGTGATAAGTCAAGCCGTTGCAGATGTCCAGAGCAAACTTACCGAGCGCCGCTCTAAAGCTGATCGGCGCAAGTCATTCGAAGCAGAGGAGGAGGAAGAATCCGTCATCGGCGACTTCCTCTTCAACTCCATCTACATTGGAATACCCGCCAACCGTGACCCTAAAGAATTGTCACGTCATGTGAATCGCAACCTAGATGATCTAATAAGCGAAGCGGAAAGCTATGCAACGTCATCAGCCTCAGGCTCGCCAAGTCGGCAGAGCCACATGCCACGTGCGAAGGGCAGAAGGTTACGATTAAGTCGCAGTAAGTATCACAAAATGACTTTCGAACTAAAGGGGGTCTCGGCAGATCTGGTCGTCTTCCCATCTGGTTTGGATGAGACTCAGAGCTCGTTGGACATTCGAATACAAGACCTTGAAATATTTGATCATGTGCCTACCTCGACGTGGAAGAAATTCGCAACTTACATGCACGACGCTGGAGAACGGGAGATCGGGACAAGCATGATTCATGTCGAGATCTTGAATGTAAAACCGGTGCCTACACTTGCAGCTTCGGAGATCATCCTGAAGGTTAGTTCGTAGGGACTAGAGTTGATCAAGCTAACCGATACCCAGGCCACTGTGCTGCCCCTGCGACTACACGTCGATCAAGATGCCCTAGATTTTATGACTCGATTCTTTGAGTTCAAAGACGACTCGGCCCAGATGCAAAGCTCGAAGTCGGAGGCGCCATTTTTCCAACGTGTTGAAGTCAACACCGTGCGGTTGATGCTCGACTTCAAACCGAAAAGAGTTGATTATGCCGGTCTTCGCTCCGGCCACACCAACGAGTTTATGAATTTCTTTATCCTCGACCGAGCAGATATGATACTCCGACATGCCATCATCCATGGGGTCTCTGGATTCGACAGACTCGGGGAAATGCTCAACGACATCTGGATGCCAGACATTAAGCGCAATCAGCTTCCAGGGGTCCTTGCTGGATTAGCACCGGTGCGATCTCTGGTCACTGTTGGGGGTGGAGTTCGAGACCTCGTGGTTGTGCCAATACGAGAGTATAGGAAAGACGGGAGGGTGGTGCGCAGTCTACAAAAAGGCGCCCTGGCGTTTGCGAAGACTACTACGAGCGAATTGGTCAAGCTAGGAGCCAAATTGGCAATTGGAACCCAAACCGTGCTACAAGGCGCAGAAGGCTACCTCACCGAGCCTGCGCAACAGAAGTCAGACGTATCTGCCGGCTGGGAGGATACTGAGCTGGATGAGGACGAGAAGAAGCAAATCAGCCTCTATGCCGATCAGCCGGTCGGTGTGGTGCAAGGATTCCGAGGCGCTTATGCCAACCTCGAACGGGATCTCCTCACGGCCAGGGATGCTATTGTGGCCATGCCTGGAGAGGTCATGGACAGTGGAACGGCAGGCGGAGCGGCAAGGGCGGTGCTTCGAGGAGCGCCTACCATCATTCTGCGGCCGGCCATGGGAGTGACCAAGGCAGTCGGGCAGACGTTGATGGGAGCGACAAACAGTCTGGATCCGGGTAACAGAAGGAGGGTGGAAGACGTAAGTTTGGACCTTTCGTCACCGCCAAGGCAATTCATCTAACGATCTACACAGAAATACAAGAAACACTAGATGCCAACGAGGTGATGACTTGCATTGTCCATAGTATTGGAGTTTGATATCGGATTGTATCATTGCATGCATAGCGAGGTTTGAGCATAATTGGTACTTGGTGAATGGGGGTTGTCTCATGGGGTTGTCAGTTGGCAGAATAGGTAATCATGGCTCAATCGATCGAAGCTAGAACCGGATGAGCTACACCTTGATGTGGCGAGAAGCAACGAAAATGTCGTTGCGGGTTAGCTTTGCCTATTGTTTGATAGACCCTGGATATGATTAGGATACTCACATAAATACCTACCTTAGGTACCTTTGTAGTTCTTGGGAGCACCAGTAGTCACTTAACATGAGGACTTTGACAATCTGATGCTCCGTTGGAGAAAAGCCCCAAGCTATCCAATGGCTACCCTCTACCTAACATATGTAGCAGTCCTCTCGGAGACGAGAAATCATCGGTCCAAACCGAGACTGTACCTCATCAACTCTTGGCTTGCAACAACCCAATTCCGGCACATGACTTGTTTCCCCCCAAAGCTTCACTTAAGGTACTTGGACAAGTAGTGAGTAGTACAATTCTATGTCATTGATTGTGTCTTCAGTTCACTCCAGTGAAAGGCCATACAATCTCCCCATTCCATATTGCATATCTCGCTTAAATTGCGAGTGAAGGAGAGAATGATCAATGACGTATGTATGGTGGGGGCATTCTGCGATGTGCCCCTCCATGTTAGGGCTGAGAGACCACAAGAATTGATTTCTTGTTTCTACTCTATTGTCCATCGCACGATGTGAATTCCCGAAGAGAGTTCGCAGTCATAGAGTGGGGGTTTAGGATACAGCTGAGTACCAAGTAAGGTCCATATGGGGTGTATGGGTCTTGGGGCACGAGTGTCGCACAATCTAGGGATGGGACACATGACCAATAGAAGCATTGATAGAGTACTGGACTGGAATCCGCACTACCTGATGCAAAACAACCACTGCACAATGCTATGCTATGCTGCTAGCCATATAGAAAGTCCTTGGACAACAATATCTTTACTCTTCACAGCCTCAGGTAGAGCAGTCTTATCGTATGCTATTCACTCTGCCCTGGCACTCACTCCTATAGAAATGACTGGATCCGGTGCCTAAGGTATCTTTCCTTGTCATTCCCAACATCTTGTCACGGTCGCATTCACGCCCCCCTGACGTTGAGTATCTGATACTGATACTGCCGGCAGGGGTTGACCCCTGTGATTGCGGGTGATTGCGTATCGTCGTCGGGGAGCCATGTCATCCGATTCGTGGACATTGGGGAGCCGCTTTCTCACGTAATCCTGCCCCTGCAATTGACCGTCAGCCACAACCTTCTTCCCACCACCAACGGTGTGTGCATTCTCTCGACTTTACCAAGTACACCATTTGTTCCTTGTCCTCGTCCTCCCACTTCAGACTCGAGTAGGAAGAACATGTTCTCGTTGTCGTCTTCGGCCGTGAGTGTATTGCCTGCCATTGTCACTGGTGGTGACTGTGAAGGCCTGGAAGATGCTGCCTGCCTGCCTGCCTGCCTGCCTGCCTTGTCCTGTACACCCTCGGCCTCTGCGTCGTTCTTTCCCTGTATTCTGGTTTTGCTTCTCTCTACAGCAATGCGACTTGATACTACTTCTTCTATTATCTGCTTCTTCTGCTTCTGCTTCTTCTTCTTCTTCTACTCTCAAACGTAGGGCCGGCATCAATGGGGGATGTCTGCCTCTGGCTGTTATCCTTCTATTCTCCTTAGTGCAGCAGAATCTGGATATTACCACAATCCATTGAACGACGGAACGATGAGACGAGTAGACGACCAGACGGCAGAAAAGATCAGCAAAGATACCATCTGCTTTTGCCGTAAGTCTTTGAAACCCATACGCTGGTTAGGAGCTGCGTTTCATATAGGAAGCAAGACATTTGTAGCGGTCTAGGGGGAAAAGATAGGAAGCTCCTTGGCTGACAGCTTGTTCCAGTAGCATGTAAGAAGCCATCTTTAAGGAGTAAGTATGCATTGAACACCGTCATTGTCGGTACAATGTGTTAGGGAGTCAAAAGTGTCAAGCTTGCGCCTCTCCCAGGAAAAAAGCATGAGAGGAGAAGAGAAAGTAGTGTTATGCAGGAGCTCTAATAGCAACGGTAAATGGTCACCCGCTCCATCAAGACTGGAGTTTTCAAAGGGGGAGGGCGACTTGTTGGCGAACAGAGAACCTTCTTGTGCTTGATGGCTAGAAAGATAAGGAATTATGGACGGTGTATGCCCTAGTGAGGATGCCCGGAATAATGAGGATGGCTGGCAAACTCATCCACGCCCAACTTCATACCCTCCTAACTCGCCATCGCCAGCAACTCCACCCTTTCTGTTCAGAACTTCTTTGATTGTAAGAACCTCCTCTGACAGTCTGATATTGCAAGACTACCGTAAGATCCAACGACAAGAGTAAGCTCTAGGCAGTCTTGCGGCCGTGCTCAGACAGTCTTTGCAAAACAAGGCTAGTAACACTGACTTACACCAACCTCAACCACCTAACCTCCGACCGCCACCATCGCCATCAGCATTACCGATAATTGCTGTATCGCTAGTTTCCATCCAGGTACCTCCTCCATGCCAGCATCGTCAAGATCAGACTGCCCACAGGAAGAAGAAAACTGCAGTGATAGAGCATCGTCCTGGCTTGGTCGCGGTATCTGACCCAGCAGTTCACGATCAACCCCTTTTGCGACCGACCACAGCATCTCGGTCTGCATCAAACGCTGTAAGTACCCACCCACACTGTTAGACTCCCAGGTCAAGCAATCTTTCAATCGGTGATCCTGCACCCCTTTCTTCAACTGGATCAATATCTGATTTTCCTCGTCTACCTCAGTCCTCATCTGCCTTACCCGCATTTGCAATCAAACGCGTCGCGATCTCAACACCAGATTTTTTCCTCTGCTGAAGTAGTAACGCCACCAGTTACACCACTTGCTCTGAATGTGCTGCATGATCGTGGTGCTTCTTTCCAGATCTTGAATCCACATCGGTATTTGCAGGTTTCTAGAAACTATACGCCTGGTTTAGAGCAACAGATCTATTCCAATCCATTCAGCACAGACTCGGAATTCTCTAAAATGTCGCCGATGCCAAAGCTTTTTAAGAGACCTCGTTCAAAGAGCGAGAAGTCTCTGAATCGTTCCACCACCTCTCGCTTGTCTGACATTCCTGCATCACCACCGATGTCTCCTACGGAAACCCTATCAATGATCCACCGGTCCCAGTCGGGAACTCCTGTCGTTGTCCCTGAGCTTCCTGCATCGTGGGGGCGTTTCTACCAAGCCGGAGAAGGAAATCCTCACTCGCCGCTCAGGAACACTTCTTCGATATTCAACAGCTCCAAAATACCTCCTGGACCACCTCCAATCGACGAAGCAGAGATCGGCGGAAAGTTCCCAAGTCTTTCAAACGGCCCTGGGATTGAACGTCGCGTGTTCATTGACCCAATCTACAAGCGGCCTCAATATCTTGGCCCACCAGCAGGACGACCGAACCACCGGCGGTCGATCTCCCTCGATAGGTACGAGCACCCGGTGCTAGAACCTCGACTCCGTACCGGGCCGCCGACATTCCTTGACGCCGCTTTGTACAACGGAGAAGGGTCTCAACAGCGGCCGATGGCCTCGGAGCAAAGCAATCCCCAAGATTTTCCTCAACTCTTCTATGAAGAGTTCAGACAAGACAAAAGCACCGCAAGAGGCGTACTGGAGGGTTACAGTGGGAAAAAAGCCCGTGTAGACACCAAGGCTGTGGAAGGCGGTAAGGACGCCTTGCAAGATAGTAACGTAGAGATCGATCCAAGGCTTAGTCAATGGGCCTGGAGTCCTGCTGCTAGCATTTGCCTACCGTCGAGTCCCACCAAGGAAGCCCCAAAAAAGGCTCACCCACTCTTCCCAAGTGAACCACCTACTGCGCCTCCAAGTACGCCTCTTCCACATTTACCGGTCGACCTTCCTGATAGTCAAGCCCGTCCATATCATCACAACTCACCGACAACCGAGAATTCACCTACTTCATATGGGAACACCCGTAATCTTTTGGCACTGTCCCCATCACCTCGAGATTTTACCAATGTCAGAACCGGCACCATGGGTCGCTTACCGGTCCCACCTGGGTCCTCAATATCAACTTCGATTGCTGACTCCATGCTTGACCGGCTTCTTGCGGATTCAGACTCGAACAATGGTCTAACCACTCCGCCTCGTCCACAGGGTCGGCTATCGTTTGAGCACCCAGAGACATCTGATCATGAGGCTATAGATCCTGGTCCTGGGACTAGCCAAAGCTCCTCCGTATTGAGTGCAGCACGTCCTGGAGGTCCCGGTATCATGCGTAGTGGAACACCACCTTTGTTGTTTGGCTCGCGGGCTATAGGTAGGGGAGATTCATCGGTGACAACACGTCAATCCTCCATCCAGATCAACCGTCGTCTAGCAATGGCGGCCAGATCAGTGGGCCTCCGAGGCGCCAGCCGATTAGAACAAGCTGTGAGCAGCGAGGAAGACGAGGAGGATTGGGAGACCGACGCTGATGGTCGTGGCTCCAGTCGTCGGAGACTGGGTGACGTAGAGGCCGCAGCTGGAGCTGGGAGCAGCCTCGCCGACTTTTCGGACTCCAGTAGCTTTATTTTCCCTAACCAGAACGCTACAGGTCCTCCAACTTACCGTCACCCAGCTCCTTTGCCATCGGCACATAGCCACCCGTTTGGAGGGCTACCTCCAGTGATTGGGTCTTCGGATAAATCAGACGTTAAAGGGAGCCGGAGCCCTCCACCGGTGCCTATGCGGTCACCGGCCAGGAAGATGGTGTCGTCGAATGTGAAGGTAAACGTGTCAAGACCGACGTTCACACACTTAGGCAACGAAGAATGGCAGACAGTGGACGGCGGCAGTGATGACGAAATGCAGTTACCCAATCGTAAAGGAAGCTTCGCGAAGGTGACAGTCTTGGGAGATCGTGGAAATCTGACTGGCACCCCACAGGGTACCGGCACCCGTGAGGTTGGAAGTAGTTTGGCAGACGAAAGTAGTCCCCTTGATGCGCTTGATGCACAGGCCGCGAAGGCCCAACACCGGAACACTATCGACTGTAGCTTGGACCCAGTTAGAGCAAACGCGCCTGGAAATTTCCAAGAGCTCATTAGTCAACACCCTATATTCAGAACTGATTTGGACGAAGAGTTGTCAGAGGACAATTTCGGCTCTGTTCCATCTGAAGATCTGTCACCCGAAATTCGCCGGCATCGACAGCAATTAATAAATAACTCACTTCTACCAAGACTTCCGACACCCCCATTCACTCAGCCAAAGCGTTTTTCAGTACCGAGCCACCTCTTGCAGTCATCAAGCTCAGGCAACATGGTGATGCTTACAAGATCACCACGATTGCGTCCTCAGGACGATGGTATGTCGGGTGACATACCAACCCCGTTCTCTCTCGGCTATCAAGAGGCAACGGCTTCGAGACTCGTATTTGAGCAGCCCCGTCTTGTATCTATGGGCCCTTCTACACGGACTCGTGCCACCAGCCTACCCCGTCCAGAGGCGACGGCTTCGAGAATGGCGTCTGAGCAATCGCGTCTTTTCACTGATAGCGCTGCCTCATCCTCTGCACTCCATACTGGACGTGGGCGAACCCAGGATCGACCGGAACACCGCGCCAGAAGCCAACCCCGTCCGGAGACACGCAACGCCAACACTATGCCAGGAACCGCCAACGCAACGCCACAATCTGCAAATGCCATGCCACCACCCCCCCGCCCGCAGCAATGGACAGGGCCCTACGGCGACTTCATTCGAGAACATCGCGTCCCTGTCGAACATCCGAGGCGGCCAATTCCAGCTTGGCGTGCAGATGCACGTGCCGAGTCACTTCACTTACACCGTCTTCCTCGGCCGATTGGTCTTGACATGGACAGACGCGAAAAGGAGCTTTCACGTGTCTTCTTTGCTTTGTGCTGCCTGATCTTTCCTACATTGATCATCTACGGGCATGGCTACTTGGATGGAGCGATGCGTCAAGTTTCCAAAGGCGATTTCCAAGGTTTCCGTGCTCAGGAGAAGACAATTGCCATATTCCTTGGCTATGGACTGCTTTTCCCCCTAGCCCTTGGTCTTGCTCATGTCTTCTGGAAGTAGCTCGAACCTCACTTCTTTACATTGCAAGATATGGTCTCATACTTCCTGGCTGCATATCTGGCATCGAGCAGTATGCACAACAAACTCAGTAATGTGGACTCATGATTTGGCAACACACAAAAATATCGCAGATACGGTTACGCACTTTACCTTTCCATAACGAATTTTCCATATCGAAACATTTTAAGTTCCCTCGGGGAACATTACACTCAACTTACGACATATTACAATCATGGTCTGGCACAGCTTGCTGCCAGGCAAACAGCACTTTCTCAAGCACTTGTCGATGGCAAACTCACCCGGCTTTTGTGTGTTTGGGTTAATCTTGTGAGAGAAGAGGTCACCCTTACTGGATCATCGGCTACCGCTTTGTGTACTTGGGCATCGAATTCGGAATTCGTTCAGGAGGAGAATTATCCCTTGTTATCCTAGCACCTAGTGTTTTTTGTCACCGGCATTTTTCCCTTGAGAAGTCATATTTTCTTTTTCGAGCACCATTGCGGAGTACACTTTTTATAGCTCTTCACCAGCCTCTTGAAAATCCTTTGGGAGGACCTTGTCGCTTTCGATTAGCTCGCGTTTGTCATGCTGGCGGTGTACTTGGAAGTCTTGTACGAGAGGACCTTGTCATCCAAGAGCTACGATTATTCGCCGCGTTTTGCCATGTTTTCGGATGCTGTACCTTGGGAGTCTTGTACGAGAGGACCTTGTGCAGCTGATGGACTACGACTTACGCCGTCATTGTACTCTGCGCACGGTGGTTCTTCTATCACACGATCCGGGTATTACCCGTGTACAAACATATTTAGGCATCATACCTCAGTCCACCGCAATTTAGCACTCAGACAGCCTGGACATGGATAAAATCAAAAGACGTTAGCCACCAATTGTTGGATTGGAGCAGTGTGGGTGATGTGAGATGTGACTAAGTGAGGTATTTACTTTTGATGTTGTGAAGTGCCAGGTGAGATTTCCACGATCAACCGTAGAGAGTGTAGTAGCAAAGAGCTTCACTGTAGGCCCTGAAACAGACCAAGAAGTGAGAATAGCCAAACCCCCTTTTCTCCAGACTATAAGATAAAATCTTATACTGTATAACCCTCAACAACCCCCACCCCGTCGCTGAGTGGTGGTTCTCACTACCTCTCACACTGCAAAAATAACTATAGTCCACGAATTACGGTCAACTAGGATCTCAACTGTGCCAGTCTACCCCGACTTGCAGCGCGGATAATAAACAGATGCAGCGCAAGCTCCCCCGAGATACAAGAACCAAAAAAGATCCAGTAAAAATAGTACCCAAATCCCCCAATGCCATCGCACCCTACCTACTACTTCCCACCCCTTTTGCCCTCTCTGCAACCATCCCAGTATTCACGCATCTTTTGTATCTATATCGTCTTGTATCGAGACTGGGGATGTTAGACGGATGGTTGTGTGATCGCAGAGCTATGTAACCCAAAGACGGGGGCGGGCGGGGGGGGGCCGCGCAGAATAGGAAGAACATCGCATCAGAACCCTCGCCCTCGCCCTCCCCAACCCTGAACCCCCCCCAAAGATCAACTTCCAGCTTCCAACACCCCATCCCTTCCCATACTTCTCTCATACACGTGACGAATTACCTACCCCCCTTACTGTATCAGAGAAGAGAAGAGGGAGTGCGCGGGAGGGACGATGGGGAGGAGTGGGGGTGGTTGGTGGGTTGCAATGGTGGATGAGGAGATGGGGGTCTTGGTGGGGGTCTTGGTAAGGGAAGAAAGAGGGAAGGGGTGGGGAGGGGGATGGGGGATGGGTGTGTAGAGGGAGGTACTCGATTCTGGAGAAGAGAAATATTTTTCGATAACACCAACACATGAGAAACACAAAAACAGGACCGCGGTGCCGGGAGGCAGAACCGGGAAAAAGGGGGAACGAACGGTGGTCGAGAAAAAGGGGGAAATGCGTAGAATGGAATTTTCGGAATCGAAGAAAGGGAGAGATTTTTTTTTGGCCATGTATGAATGTTTTTCTAGAGACAAAGGACTGGCGGCGATCCTTTTGGTTTGCAGAGAAGGCGGCGCTAGGAATGTTAATTTTTAATGATATAGAGCGTGTTGGGAGTGAGATGATGGATATAGATGGGGGTATTCCGATGATAAATACCTCATGACTGTTAAGCAGCAGGCCTCTCTGGTGAAAGAGGTTTGATTGAAGCTACGCTGCAGTTTTGTGTTTCATTACTAAATGTTATACATATACCAAGGTAAGTATGCACTTGTACCGCTCCCTCCCTGGGAAGCCTCCGCCGTCTCGACCCTGGCGACTCGCAATCCGGATCCCAAAGTATCCGCCCTTCACTCTTGTAATAACGACCCCAGCCACATACCTACCTACAACGACCCTGATGGCGTTGATGGCGAAGAAGAAGGGGGGGGGCGATCTAGAGGAAGATGGCGGTGGGAGTCGCGAGGACTTGGGTTGTGGTGCCTGTGGTGGAGTTGTCTGGGGAGCGGATCAGTGCGGCGGTGGGCATTCCAAGTAGAGCGGGCGCGGTGGGAGAGGGAAGATGGACATGCCTGGCCGGGAGTTAGAAGAGGGTCGGTCGGATGTTTTTTGAGATGGCCGATGCAGTTTGAGTAGATGGGTCCTGTTAAGGGTGCGAGGTATCGTTTATTAATAGTTGTTGAGAATTAAGGATATGGAGATATGGTGCTCAGACATGGTGTCGAGCGAGATTGGATAACAAACGAGATATTGGAATTTCGAAGCGCTGCTGATACCTATCATTCTCCTTCTTGTTCGTTTGCGAGAATCAATCGTAGCTGCACGTAAGGGCTTGAGTGGATGATCTAATCTGCTATCGCGACTGCACACTCACTCGAAATCCGCTCCTTCGACGAAATCACCATCCTCATCGCCTTCGCCGTCCTCGGGCACGAATGGCACGAACCGAAAGTCGACGAAGCTTACCCCACCATCATCGTTTTCTATCATGAATTGCAAGCTCAGCACACCCTGCTCATCCCCCCTGATGCTCACCTTGCTTGCAATAGCCATTGCTCTACTGGCGCCCCTGATCAAGGAATATTTGTATGTATTGACCGTTCGCTTCGACACCTGGAAAGTCTCCAGTAATTGGGGATCATTACTGAACTCTACCGTTGCTGACCCAAGGGGACCGCTCGAAGATAGGGTAAAGTATGGTGCTGTTGGGGAAGCCACTATGGTGAGTCGTGTAGGTGACGTAGAAGAAAGTTCTGTGATCGCGTCGTGCAGCCAGCTTGCACGCATGATGATTTTCTGCGCTAGAGCGTCTCTTTGTAACGGAATTTCCTCTCGAAACTCTGGCTCATACGTGACCAGTTCACAGGTGGTCGTAACTCCAGCTTCTTCGAGAACGATACACAGTGGGTCGCCTATTGCGGCGTAGCTTAATCGGCACATACCAGTCATGCCAAGAGTCTGATTTTCAAAAGCTGTAGCGTGACCAATTCCAGAAAAAGAGCTGGGCATTCCTCCATAAGCTAAATCACGACTGGACCACCGATCCTTTATATCATTGATGCCAAATATCTGGAGCGTTTCAAGGAGCGACGAGAGGGATATCTCAAAAATAGGTGCTTCAATCTCTCCGTCTTCATCACCATCCTGTACCGGAGGATTGTACGTGAAAGTAGTGAATAGAGCCTTGTCCAGGAAGGCAAGACCTAAGCTCGCTTAGCTTGTAGCCTTTACTTAAGTGATATAGACTGACCTTGCATAACTTGAGACTCCTCAACCGTAAAGCGTAGCCCTTCTTTACTGATGCGTACTTGAGCTTTCGACGCAAAGCTGATACATCTAAGAAGCTGAAAAAGCTGGCGAGCCGAGCTTGACACGGCACTGAAAAGTAGAGTTTCACCCCCATTGGCTGATCCCATGTCTGCTTCCATGTTGCCAACGCAATCTCAATCCAACAATCCCCCGGGGGTTCACGACGAAATCCAAATGTCACACCACTAAGCCTTCAATGTGCACGCTGAGCTTCGGATGTTCGTGAGGCTCAATGACTTGCTACTGAAGCTTTATGGGTATCTATTGCAAACAGTGTACATCGCCAGCATATCGGAAACGCCTATATGATTCTTTAATATATGCTTCAGACGTAAACTCCCACAGCACAGATCATAAATACAGCTCCAAACCTGCATAGATTTAGAGCTTTGTAAGGTTTAGATTTCCAGGATGAACTTACCCAAATGCCAATGACGCAGGGACACCAAGGGTTATGATACTCTGGAACGACCGATCTTCGGGCACAATTAGCTGGGACCCGATGTTCTCCTCCTATGGTTCACGCACTCAATCCGAAAAGACCGGTCAATAGAAAAGCTGCTGGTTGTCAGCATATCCCTCTAGCCTTCCATACGTGGCTGATGAGATACCTGTGAGTAACAGGCTGAAGCCCACAACGAACTGCCTCTCTTTCGGGATTGCTGGATGAAAAGGGCTGCCAGCTGCTGCCTCCCAAACTTCATTCAAAGACATCGAGATCAGCGATAGACGTGTGACCAATGATCAATTGAAGAGACTAGGACTTGTAAAGCCGAAGATGCGCAAGTGAGACGTTGCGGAAACTGTGAATGAATGGGATGTTTGCTGATGGTGGTTACAGATCAATCTGGCTTCCGGAGACAAAGGCGCGCTCAGCTAGAAACAGGTAAGCGGAATTTTCCGTAGTTAGCCTTATCTCCGGGCTGGACCGTAAACCTTCCCCACGCGCTGACACGCTGCAGGAGTACGAGGAACCAATATGGCACCCATGATATTAGAGCGTACGTCTAGGATTCTGGTATAGCAGATCTTACACTAACCATCGGACAGATAGCAAGCGAAAGGCGGTTGAACAGCCGGACGATAAATCCAATGCGAAGCGCATCAAGAACTCTCATTCACATTCTCTTACGCCAGAAGATGACAAGACGATTGCCCTAGTCGTCGTACCCTTCCCTGAAAAGGTAGGTTCTAAGCTGCGTTGGAACATCCAGATTCAGCAGCGGTAAATAATATATTCTCCTTCCTAGCCCGCCGTCGTTGAAGAGCGCAATGGAGATATCGAATTCCGGGTTGTTAATAACGACAATACGCGGGAGAGTCTTATTATATTGACGGGCCTCAAATGTATATTTCAAAAGCAACTACCTAAGATGCCCAAGGACTACATAGCCCGGCTGGTCTACGATCGCACCCATCTCTCCATGGCTATTGTCAAGAAGCCCCTTGAGGTCGTTGGGTACGTCCTACTTTCAACCCTCCACACAAGCACCACTAATACCCCCGCAGAGGCATCACTTATCGCCCCTTTACCAAGGGTCAGTTTGCCGAAATAGTCTTCTGCGCCATTTCCTCAGACCAACAAGTCAAAGGCTATGGCGCCCACCTGATGTCCCATCTTAAAGACTACGTCAAAGCCACCTCTCCCATCCAACATTTTCTCACCTACGCCGATAACTACGCCATTGGTTATTTCAAGAAGCAGGGCTTCACAAAGGAGATTACCCTCGAGAAGTCCCGCTGGATGGGCTACATCAAAGACTACGAGGGTGGTACTATCATGCAATGTACCATGGTTCCCCGTATCCGCTACCTTGAGGTTGGTAGGATGCTGCTCAAGCAGAAAGAGGCCGTAGCTGCGAAGATCCGCGCATTTTCAAAATCCCACATCGTGCACCCTCCACCCAAGGAATGGCAGAAACCCGGCCCTCACAAAATCGACCCAATGTGTGTCCCAGCTATCAAAGCTTCAGGCTGGTCCCCAGATATGGACGAGCTCGCACGACAGCCTCGTCACGGCCCCAACTACAACCAACTCCTTCACCTGCTGAACGACATGCAGAACCATGGCTCCTCGTGGCCCTTTACCCAGCCAGTCAACAGGGACGAAGTGGCAGATTATTACGAGGTCATCAAGGAGCCCATGGATCTAAGTACGATGGAGGAAAAACATGAAAAGGATTTATACCCAACGCCTGAGGAATTTATCAGGGATGCGAGGTTGATTTTTGACAATTGCCGGAAGTACAACAATGAGACGACGCCGTATGCGAAGAGCGCGAATAAGCTGGAGAAGTTTATGTGGAGTCAGATTAAGACGATTCCGGAGTGGTCGGTAAGTTCGAACATGGTAGCAAAAGAGGCTTGGTAAGGAAGTCTGCTGACTTTGAGTAAAGCATTTGGCGGAGTAGGGAGGACATCGCTAACGGAGGAATTTGGTTGATTTGATGTGCATCATGAGAAAAATAGGATGTGATACCCCTGGATAGACGGCGCATGGGACTGGATCTACGGGATGTATCTCTGCGTACACCCCTGATGAGGCGTTAGGAAGAGTGGCGGAGGAGAAATTTGGATCTTAGTTGTTTCTCGCAATGAATTCGTATCACCTCATGACTTTCTGCTGATGCTCAGCGTTGACAGAATGTACAACTGCACTCTTCGCTAAGCACAGGATCAGTCCCGATTTTGCAGCACTCTAATCAACAAAGATCCCCCCCCAATCTTAGCTTTTGCGATACATCATGCCCTTGACGCCTCCTTCATGCTTCGAAAAACGCCATCGTAGAGCCAGAGAAGTTCTAAAGTCTAGAGCCCCTATGCAAATGTAACGGCCATATCGCGATCGATCGTCTCTCCTCAACCCAACTTCTTTCCAATCCCCGCAAACCTGCCCCCGCGTTTAGCATTCCGGGGCCTCCCTCTCCCAACCCCCTCATCCCAATCCATCATATCTCCCCCTCCCTCCATCCCATTCTCCTCATCCCTCGCGCCCCTCTTCCCCCCCGCCTTCCCCTTCCCCCCATCCTCCCCCATCGCCCTCTCCACCGCCTTCTCATTCTCCAACTCCCTCCTCCGCTGCTCAGCGGCCTTCTTCCTCACATCCCTCACCCTCTCCTCCAGCTCCCCGAGCACATCCCCACAGCGGCTATCCCAGTCCTCGAGCACGGAGATCATTGTGGGGATGCTATTGGGGCGGAGGTCGCGAAGGGGGGAGACGGAGGAGACGTCGATGCGTTGGGCGAGGGTATCGAGTTTGGCGGTTAGGAGACCGGCGTAGATGCTGCTGATGACGATGTCTTCGAGTTGGCGGGTTGTGGGGAGGGAGAGGGCGGTTAGGAGGGAGGGGTAGGTGAGGGTGGTGGGGGAGGTGGAGAGGGTGAGGAGGGTTAGTTGGCGGAGTTTGTTGGATTGGGAGTCTGAGAGGGGGGGGAGGTTGGGTGTTGCTAGATGTGAATTGTAAGCTTTGTAGGCGATTTTATGCTAGAAGAGAAGTACATTGATAGTTGGCCCAGGTGCCCCAGGCGAATATCTCAAGGAGAGTAAGGTAGGAGGCCTGTTCTGGGGATGCGGTGCGGAGAGCTTGGATGTTGGGAGTTTGCAGTAGTTCGGCGAAGACGTATGTGTTTGGGGCAGAGGTAGCTTGGGTGATCAGGTCTATGGCGGCACGTGGGGAGGTTGCGGATTTAGCCAAGAGCACATAGGATTCCAGGGCGTTCAGCGCTTTCTGCTGGGTTTGGTCCATGGTGTCGATTGTTGATGGAGGGGAGGTAGGAGGAGAATAATTCCAATGATCAGACAGATCTTAGGTTTGTACACGATGGTATGGAAGCTCGCTCACTACGCTTCAGTGATGTTTATGGATCTACTCCACAGCCTTACAGGTGCCCTAATCGATAGGAGTGCAGGGATGCAGCAGATCTCATTAGGCGACTTCAACGGCTGGAGCTACAGGGCTACTTCAAGATCCACCAATACGTATTGTTACAATCAGAATTACGGCGATTGAGAAGAACATGGGCACAGGGGTATTATGAGATATGTACTCCGTACCTATTCTATATCGAGGCTCCCAAGCATGTCCTGTTTACTAGAGAACCGAACATTTGCCGGCTGCCGAAAAGTGCATGAAGAGGATCATGGAAATTGGACTTGATGAGCTAGGTAGCATATGCCAATACCATTGTTTGCAAAATGCCACAGTAATAATGTACTCATTTCTCAGATAATGAAGCTTCCGCCTCTGCAAGAAAGAATCCGAATCGGTCACGAAGACAATGTGAACCTGCCGTCGTTGTTCGCTTGAATTATCTGAGGCACCTTACCAAAGCGGCTAGTGTCGGATCAGCCGCTGACAATGAGAACAAACTGTTCATGCCAGCACCAGCTGTCTGACAAAAGCACCACATCTTAGAAGAAGCAGGTTCTTCTTTCGCTATACCTTTCCTGTTCAACCGAGTTACTCAAACTGCCATCGATCTCACCATCAAGCATTTCGACTCGACACCCCACATCTAATTATCCTCCCACCCCAGTGGGCTACATGGTGCAAGTTTGAAGGCTACGGGTCCAACGACCGCCACAAGTATACGGAGCGACTTTGCAGAAATACCTGGGCCATCACTACGAGCCATGGCGACACCCAAACATATGGCGACGACAACATTACGAGTAGAGGGGATGACGTGCGGTGCATGTACATCTTCCGTGGAAAGTGGTTTCAAGAACGTGGACGGGGCAGGTTCCGTGTCAGTCAGTTTGGTGATGGGACGCGCAGTGGTGCAGCATCACTCAAAAAAATTATCACCCGAGGCAGTGAAAGAAATTATCGAGGATCGAGGATTCGATGCGGAGGTTCTATCTACGGATATCCCTATACCGAGAGAGGAGTGTTTGGAAGAAGTAATGTCTGCTGTAAGCGATAGTGAAGAGCTGGAAACACAGAGTTTATCTGCAACTACGCTAGCCGTTGAGGGCATGACTTGCGGGGCTTGCACGTCTGCTGTCGAGGCTGGCTTTAAGAATGTCCCCGGGGTGAAGACAATGAGCATATCACTTCTATCAGAACGAGCGGTGGTTGAGCATGACCCTTCGATCTTATCACCGGACGCCATCGTGGAAATCATCGAGGATCGAGGGTTCGGAGCTACCGTATTGGACACACAGTCCTCCAAGCCACAAAGCAAACAGAGCAAGAAGACTCAAACAATACACCAGCTGCAGAGTGAACTTGCGACCACCACTGTGGGGATCGAAGGCATGACTTGCGGTGCCTGTACTTCGGCCGTAGAAGGAGGCTTCAAGGATGTGCCAGGTGTGGTACGTTTTCGTATCAGTCTTTTGGCAGAGCGTGCAGTGGTGGTGCATGATCCTGTAAAGCTATCACCAGATCGAATCGCCGAGATCATTGATGAGCGAGGTTTCGATGCCAAGATTCTATCGTCACAACGTGGAGCCACAGAACAGTCGACTACTTCTGGGAATGTGCAGTTCAAGATCTTTGGGCTTCAGAGCGCATCCTCGGCCACCGCTCTCGGAGATGCTTTACGTTTGCTTCCCGGGGTCAGCTCGGCGGTGATAGATTATTCAACTTCGAGAGCTAACATCTCGCATAACCCTTCCATGGCAGGGCTTCGGGCGCTGGTGGAGGCTATCGAAGGTCTAGGCTACAATGCCCTGATCGCAGATTCTGACGACAACAATGCTCAGCTTCAGTCGCTGGCCAAGACTCGAGAGATTCAAGAATGGCGACGAGCTTTCACCTACTCCCTTTCCTTCGCCATTCCTGTATTCTTTATCAGCATGATACTACCCATGCTTCCGTCGTGGCTGGACTTCGGGTCTTGTCCTATGGGAATACCTGGTCTATACCTTGGAGATGTTGTCTGTCTTGTTCTTACTATCCCCGTGCAGTTTGGGATTGGCAAACGCTTCTACATCTCAGCCTACAAATCACTAAAGCATGGATCACCCACAATGGATGTACTTGTCGTTCTTGGAACTTCTGCCGCCTTCTTCTTCAGTGTGGCAGGCATGATGGTCTCGGTTTTAACCGCGCCCCATACCCGTCCCAGTATTCTCTTCGAAACCAGCACTATGCTCATAACTTTCATTACCCTTGGCCGTTGGCTGGAGAACAGAGCGAAAGGCCAGACTTCCAAAGCTCTTTCGCGGCTAATGTCCCTTGCACCTTCAATGGCCACCATATATGCCGACCCCATTGCAGCAGAGAAAGCAGCAGAAGACTGGGACGATTCTTTGCCGGTTTCAACGGGCAAGAAAAGTGCAACAGATCAAGAACAAACTGCCAACGCGGCAGAGGAAAAGATCATACCGACAGAATTGATTCAAGTGGGCGACATTGTGATTCTCCGTCCAGGCGATAAAATTCCAGCGGATGGCAATGTTACCCGAGGCCAGAGTTTTATCGACGAAAGCATGGTCACTGGCGAAGCAATGCCGATATCTAAGAATTTAGGAAGTAACCTCATGGCAGGTACTGTCAATGGTGCGGGTCGAGTCGACTTCCGTGTCACCCGAGCAGGGCGCGATACGCAACTGAGTCAGATAGTCAAGCTGGTTCAGGAAGCCCAAACGAGTCGTGCACCTATACAGCGTATGGCTGATATTGTAGCGGGCTACTTCGTACCAACTATCATCGCCCTCGGATTGATGACCTTTCTTACTTGGATGGTTCTTAGCCATGCGCTTCCCAACCCACCAAAGATATTTTTAATGCCTGAGAGCGGTGGGAAACTCATGATTTGTTTGAAGCTCTGCATATCTGTGATCGTATTTGCATGTCCATGCGCACTTGGCCTAAGTACCCCAACAGCTGTCATGGTCGGCACCGGAGTCGGCGCTGAGCAAGGGATACTAGTAAAGGGTGGTGCTGCGTTGGAGACTGCCACAAAGATCAACCACGTCGTTTTCGACAAGACCGGCACATTAACAATGGGCAAGATGAGCGTTGCAGAAACTAAGTTGGTGCAAACCTGGGAAGCGAATGAATGGCGGCGACGACTGTGGTGGAGTCTTGTTGGTTTAGCAGAGATGGGCAGTGAACATCCCATCGGCAAGGCCATCCTCAACGCTGCGAAAGAAGAGCTTGGCATTGGCTCCGAAGGAATGATGGATGGAAGCATCGGCGATTTCAAAGCTACAATCGGCAAAGGTGTTTCTGCCTATGTTGAGCCTGCAACGTCCGCCGAACGAAAGCGCTACAAGATTTTAATTGGGAACGCATCATACCTATTTGCGAACGGCATCGCTTTGCCAAGCGATACCGATGTAACCTCACCTACCTCTCCAACCAAAACGTCTCAAGTTCCTCCCTCAGGGACCACCCAGATATATACGGCAATCGATGGGACATATACTGGCGCTCTCTCCCTCTCTGACACTATCAAACCCTCTGCCCGTGCCACCATCCTTGCGCTCAACCGAATGTCCATCACTTCCTCTCTCGTGACTGGTGACCAGCTTCCTACCGCCCTTGCTGTTGCTAATAGCGTCGGCATTTCCTCTTCCAACATTCACGCTGGCGTTTCCCCAGACCAAAAGCAAAGCATCATAAAACAGCTCCAGAGTGAAGGCGCCATTGTCGCTATGGTCGGTGACGGCATCAATGACTCTCCTGCCCTCGCCACGGCGAATATAGGCATCGCTTTGAGTTCAGGTACAGATGTTGCCATGGAGGCCTCAGATATTGTACTCATGCGCCCGGAAGATTTGCTAAGCGTGCCGGCCTCTTTGAATCTATCAAGGACGATCTTCAACCGTATCAAGCTCAACCTCCTATGGGCATGTCTCTATAATGTGATTGGCTTGCCTTTTGCCATGGGCATTGGACTCATGCTTCCTGGAGGATTCATGCTTCCGCCTATGGCTGCTGGTGCAGCCATGGCGGCGAGTAGTGTGAGTGTAGTGGGAAGTAGCTTGCTTTTGAAATTTTGGCAAAGGCCTAGGTGGATGACGGTGGAGAGTTTAGAAAGGGATGGAAAGAATGGAGAGGGACTGAAAGGGATGGGAATGTTGAGCGATGCCCACGGATTGAGAGGAAGGGTGAGTAGAGGGGTCATGGGCTTGGTGAGGAGTAAGGGAAAAGTAGATGATGGATATCTCCCGCTGCAGGATATAGAGGGTTTTTGATTGTCTGGATGATTACTTTGGCGCGGCGTTCGGGTGTATCAGCATTGAGCGTGGCGTTGGTGAATAGCTCGCCATGATGACCTGGTCGAGCCGAAGCAGGAGCGCGAAGCTTCTCGAGAACATACTGGCGATGGCCGACCGCGGCGGAGCTTTTAGCGGAACGCGCCCCTTGCTCTCCAAGCCGTCTTCCACAAGATGGATGTATATATATATACATTACATACACCCCGGACTTGTAAACGTGGGTCACCGCATTCGGATTCGGAAGGGAGCAGAGGCGAGCATACAGGGAGTGCCTTGTTCTACAACGCTACTTCCCAGGCAAGTTACCTACCATCATCTAATATACAATAGAATAAAAATTTTAGAATCTTCGACTCGATTGATCGAGAAAAGTACTGATCATAGGATTTTTCATTTCGCAATCAGATGATTGAACATCAAAATTTTCGGTTTTGCACACGTGACATGGGATACAGCTAGCAAAGCCCTGAATTTTTTTTAAAGTAGGTATGCAGAGTCGTCAGAAAAAACACTTGATCCCCATCCCAGCATGCTGAAGATTTTTGTTGGAACTCATTCAACTCATCTGCATATTTCCCGATTTATGTTTCATTACGGCCTTTCCCATTTGTTCGCCCCCTCCAAGGCAGCACGCTTTATTCGATGAGAAGTGCTCCCGTTGGAGCGACTCATATCAGTGAAATCCCGTATCTTGCCGTTTCCCGCCTTCCCCTGATCCATTTCGACCATTTTTAAAGATGTGTTAGTCCTTTCCGGGAAAGTACCGGCGAAAGCTAAAGAAAAGGTGAGAGAGCAAGCATCAAGCTCCCGATAAAGAGAACAAAAGGCTTAAAATCTGATCTGAACTCGAAGATTTTTGAAGATTCTGGATTGCAAGGCAGAATTGAAACTCTTGAAGGGCTTTTGAACTGGTTCCTGGCCATTCTCAACTGACGAGCAACTCCTCCACGGCCCAGCCTTCAACGGAATCGTCTTGCCACTCGTACACACCTTCCCATTGCCATTCACATTGGTGCTCGAGCGATTCACCCTCATGATTTTCCATGCAAACACAGACGATTACGAGGAGTGCAAAATCTTCTCCTCGCCTGTTGCCACCATCATATGCGTTCATCCCATCAGCCGCCAACGGTCTAAGTAGCTTTATCTTAGCACCAGGAGTCACTGCAAACTTCCTAAGTGTTGCGCAAGCATTGGCAAAGTCTGGTCTTGGGTATAGCTCTGATTCTGGATCCACTTCTGTATCTGGGTTTTCACTATAAACGAGGGATTGCCGATTTTGATCAAGTCACAACAACGTCGTTTTCTCTGTCTGGCAACGCTCGCATAAATCCTTGATGACTTCTAAACCCATGTTCAGACAAAGTCATTTGCCAAACAAGTCTTTCGGCGTCCTCTGCACATTCTGGCTTCCCCGTCCGTCATAGGAAGGATAATAGACGCTATAATTTTGGTGGAGGCCATTCCCTAACGCTGCTGAGGGCGGATGTACGGTGTTCCCGGAGCCCAACAAAGTCCGGGAACAGCCTCAATGCGACAGGCGCAAGACACTAGAAACGCGGATTTGACATCATGTTGCAAACGCCAGAAGTCATGTACAGATTTGGTTGCGTTTGATATGCTTAAAAGACCCCAGATGAGGATCTCATCGCCTTCTCGAGACGCATAACGCTGGCTTAGAAGATGACCTACTTCTTCAGTCTCCTTGTCTGAGCCCACATGAACGGAAGATAGCAGATGTTGCACGCATCCGAGAAGGACTGCAAGGTTCACAGCCTCAAATTGGTGCATACGCTGTAAGACGTCTTTTAGGACGATTGTATTATCGTCTTTGCAAAGTATTTGAATCGATGTATTCCCTCTGATTGCTTCGAGCATGGTCCAAGCTCTCACTCCCCAGTCGCAGACCAGCAGTACCGACAATAGAGTCTCGAGCTCCTCTATCGAAGAATTGTCAATGGATACAGATTGTATGTCTTGGTCGCTTATCAATGTGACCTTGCTGTCGCGGAAGATGCTGTTGATTGACTTTATGGCTTCAGTCCGGAGCTGCTCATCATCTGGTATACAAGTGGAATCTATCCTGTAAGACTCACACCCAAGGGTTTTGGCTAAGCTGTAGTACTTCTTGTGAAGGCATAAATTTATGCCATCCTCAGGCCGGCCCTCTTGCCCATGACTTCAAACGTGACTAATCGCCATCGTGCTAGTTGACGCCTTGCAATACAGTAAACGTTTCGATCTCGAATTCAGCTCCGCAATTACTGCTCGAGGATTGGCGCTCCGCCTGTATGAAGCCTCATCCTATCGTATCTTGGGACACTTCGCATTGCAGTCACTAGCATGAAACGATTGTGCCCTTGTGTCTGCTCTGGTAAATCTCTGACAAGAGTGGCCATCTTTACATGGAAGATCGGAGTTTTTGATACAACGGCCTTTGGCGTTCGGGAATTGGGAATCGAAACAATCGATCAAACCCTCGAAAGTCGAGCGCAAGAGACGAGCGGCTGGTCCTGAGAAGTTCAAAGGCAGAGTTGCACAGATATGGGACGTCATCACCTTCGTAAGAATGTACTTCCAGCTTGATGAGTCTTCTGACGCCTCGCACTGCCAGCATGCTGCTCCATTTCGGCGAAGATCCGTGCCAAAGTTGCACACCAATAATGTAAGAGAAGTACAACATTATGGAACGCTGCCACGCGGACCACAAGAATGATTTAAGAACGTAAAGGCTCATTTCATGCTCACTGCCGCCAGGCATCCAATCGTTTCAATTATGCATTGCTCAACGATCCTGAAAACACACGACTTTGGCGGGATGTAAATGAGCACCGGTAGGCTAACACTGTCAAGAAAGGGTTTGCGATAAGAGCATTGAAGGCTAAGGTGACTAAGGATACTCCTACCTACGAACAGGCAAAACATAGTCTCGACTGGTCATTATGGGAAGAGGCAATACTCGATGAGATCGATGCTCATGCGAAGAATATTACTTTTCCCCTCGGTCACCCACCAACCAGCAGGCAAAAATGTTATACTGACCCGATGGGTACTCACCATTAAGAGGGGGGCTCAGGGTCAGATCCTGAAACATAAAGCAAGATGGGTACTATGTCAAGGCTTTCGGCAACAGGAGGAAGTAGAATATGATGAGACCTTTGCCTCGGTGGTAAGATCTACCGTGTCAAAGGCTTTGCTTGCACTTGCAGCAAAGTATGACTATGAAACCGAGCAAATGGATGTCATTACCGCCTTCCTCGAAGCTAAGCTCAATGAAGAAGTATGGGTATGCCAGCCTCCAGGCTACTATGAGGTAGCAGAAAAAGATGAAACGATACTTGCCTGCCTTCTGGGAAAGGCTCTCTATGGGCCCAAGCAAGCTCCTCGCGAGTGGTACTCTACCCTGAAAACCTTCCTTACTCCCACCGACTGCGAGCGTATTCCCCCAGATCACTCAGTTTTTGTGCATGCGAATGGTATCATCATCGCAATTTACGTCGCTACTTGGGCCAGATATCGAAGCTGTTCAAAAAGCTCAAGAATCAACTGAATTCTCGCTTCCGCATGAAAGATCTGGGGCCTGTTGCCTGGTACCTCGGCATGCAAATTACATCAGTCTATCTGCATCAAGCGAGCTACCGAGGATCGAGATATGGTCAGCTGCAACCCAGTTAGTACCCCGATGGATGCAGGTTATGTACTAAGGAAAGACGGTGAAAATCTCAAGATGTGAACAATTGGCTTCTAGGAGTCAACAATCAGCTTCAAACAGTTCAAATCCGACATCTTTTCAATTACATCCTTTTTGGTTCTCTGGCTTATAATTAGCTGACGTTTGCTATAGCTAAAAGCGCAAAACACCTACCTATAGAGTCAGTCAAATCCTCACCCTCAGCTGCACTACTCGTATCACTTCGCCTGCCATTGTCACTTCGTCAGCCCTGTCCCAACCCCCTACCTCCTCCTCGCGCCCCTCCTCCTCGCACCCTTCCTCCTCGCACCCCTCCTCCTCGTGCCCCCCCTCCTCGTGCCCCTCTTCCTCGTGCCCCTTCTCGTCGTCGGGGCGAAGAGAATTATGTTGCTGCTGAAGGCCTGATTATAATCCTTGCTCGCTTGGCTGGTCGTGCCTCTGATGGCGGTGCTTCCGCTGGTGCCTCCGCTAACTCCTCCACCGATTTAGCCCCATTATTCAGCAGTATCTGTACGATTTTCTTGTGGCCTTCAAATGATGCTGCCGCCAGCGCTGTATCATAAGCTCCACCTTGCGCGTTTACATCGGCCTTCTTGTTCAGCAGTATCTGTACGATCTTCTCGTGACCTTCGAGTGATGCTGCCGCCAGCGCTGTGCCATAATCTCCACCTTGCGCATTTACGTCGGCCTTTTTGTTCAGCAGTATCTGCACGATCTTCTCGTGTCCTCGTCGTGATGCTGCCGCCAACGCTGTGCCATAATAGCCTCCACCTTGCGCGTTTACGTCGGCCTTCTTGTTTAGCAGTATCTGTACGATCTTCTCGTGGCCTCCTTGTGATGCTGCCGTTAACGCTGTGTCAAAATAGCCTTCACCTTGCGCGTTTACATCGGCCTTCTTTTCCAACAGTATCTGTACGATCTTCTCGTGGCCTCTGAGTGATGCTGCCGTTAACGCTGTACCATAAGCTTCATCTTGCGCGTTTACGTCGGCCTTCTCGTTCAGCAGTATCTGTACGATCTTCTCATGACCTTCTCCTGATGCTGTCGCCAGCGCTGTGTCATAATAGCCTCCACCTTGCGCGTTTACGTCGGCCTTCTCGTTCAACAGTATCTGTACAATCTTCTCGTGACCTTCTCCTGATGCTGCCGTCAGCGCTGTGCCATAATCTCCACCTTGCGCGTTTACATCGGCCTTCTTGTTCAGCAGTATCTGCACGATCTTCTCGTGGCCTTCAAATGATGCTGCCGCCAGCGCTGTACCATAAGCTTCATCTTGCGCGTTTACGTCGGCCTTCTTGTTCAGCAGTATCTGTACGATCTTCTCGTGACCTTCGAGTGATGCTGCCGCCAGCGCTGTGCCATAATCTCCACCTTGCGCATTTACGTCGGCCTTCTTGTTCAGCAGTATCTGTACGATTTTCTCGTGACCTCCGAGTGATGCTGCCGCCAGCGCTGTGCCATAAGCTCCGCCTTGCACATTTACGTCGGCCTTCTTGTTTAGCAGTATCTGTACGATCTTCTCGTGTCCTCCTGCTGATGCAGCGTGTAATGTAGTACCGTAGTCAGATTTATATTTACCAATGATCGAGCAACAATCGCTAGTATCTAGGAGACGTTCAACGATTTTTATACCCTTGCTATTGTTGGTATCACGATAATGCTCTGCCCAGTAGATTGCACTATATGACAAGAAAACGTAGTTCTGGCAGTATTCATTCGGTTCCATCTCTCGCTCGTCCTCAGGTAGTAAAGCGTTACAGATATTCGCTCGATCCAACTGAATTTCTGAAAAGGTAATAGATCGTAGGCAGATCTCTGCCACAAGACAATGTGATTCCTCTAGGGTTAGAGATTGCTGCCATATTCTTTCAGTAGAAGGGTTAATACCAGCTTTACCAAGCAAGAACTCCTTCACTGTCTGATGAATGAAATAGACTTTCGATTGAATAATCGAAACCATAAGACCACAACGGCTTGGAAGTGTCTCTTGCAGTCGAGAAGGTCCCTCCAATTCCAGATTAGTGTAAGATGAAGTCTGCTTATTAACATTAAGAGCGACATCCATCTCATCCAATGTTAGTGGTCGGCCAGCTACTAGAACAATTTGTAATACCTTTCTCGCAAAAAGAGGTTGAGGACATCTTTGAAGCAGCGTTTCATAGGCATCTTGTATGTCAGCCGGTAATTCATCGATTAGCTCGTTTATCTCAATGATAGTACCTGTCAATTTCTTCCTAATAATTTCCCACAGCAGCCGAAGCCAAAGATATGTTCTGTGTTCTGTTTCTAGAAGTCTCTTTTCCAAGTGATATGTAACTTTCTTTGCAAGACGGTTTTCTTGCGCAAGACGCGCAACCTGATGTTTGATAACAAGATCGATCTCTTTCTTTATGCTTGCTGATTCGTCATTACCTGCTAGCTCGATGGTTTTCGAAGCCTCCAATAGTTTATCAAATTCACGTCTAATTTCGAAATATGGTCGACTGGTAACGAGAAACTTGAGACGCGACGCAGAGCATAAGGTTCGTTGATGGAGACAAAAGTCTTCTAGAGCTTTAATCAACCATTGTTGTTCCTGCTCATTGCATTCATCAAGGGCATCAAATATACAGATAACGTCTCCAGCTAATGGGTCTACAGCAGCTGCTATAAAGATTGACCAGAGTTTCGGAAATATAGTGGAAAGCGCCGCACCAATCTCATTATAGCTAGGTAAAGCGTGCCGGATCAATTGAGGCTGAGAAGCAAATAGTTGATGTAAAATCGTAGATATTGCTCTGGTTGCACTCCGTTGTTCAGGGCTAGTGTCCTTAAAGAAGTAGTAAAGAATGCGTTTTGACGGATTGTTCTGAAAGGCTTCGGGGAGGTCTTCGTCAATAATGCATCTAGCAAGGACGGATTTTCCACAGCCAGGATCGGCAGAAATCCAGAGTAGCTTCTTCGTGTCAATGTCACGCCATGCGATGTACTTCGGGTTCTGGAGGGTCCACAGACAGGTGTTGGGTACACGTGGTGGGTTTTGATTCTTTTGGGTTTCATAATCGATTCCGGTCGGCCAGAACGATCGAAGGCAGTCACGTTCCTCTATTGACAGAGTTCGCTGTTGCTTTTTTTGCGGGGAATCTGAAGAGTATTGTCAGAAAACCTCTAAATTACTCAGCAATATTAGATCCGATTCTTGTCCTCGTTCGGCTATCTCAGATCACCCCCTAAAAATCATGAATTTGACTTACTCGAGGCATTGACCGCTTCCGCTTCCGCGCCTCTTGTAATGACCTCTTGGCCTTGCTCCCTTCTCGAAGGCCAATCTTTCAGGATCGCTTTAGCGCAGGCAGCAGCAGCGTTGGCAGCATACCTTTGCCACTCCTTGTTTTTATGGCTGTCTGCATAGTCACAAACTCCTTTAATCACAAGACTTGGGTAATAGTCCCACACACCGGCCCCCTCCATCTCAAATGCAATGATTCTATCAGTTTTTGCAATCTCATCACGATGCATTCCTGATTTCATGACCGTGTCGCCAGATCCCATTGACCCGATATGAATAGAGGGCGAGAACATTTCTAAATTCCCTGTTGTCTTCCCTTCTTGACTTTTCCTCTGTCTCTCCCGACGAAGAAGCCCACGTCTGTCACATCCAAGGTCGCTGCATGTCATCTTAAGGGCATCAGCGCAAATCTGTATTCCATCCCCTTCGCGGCATTTGTCGCAAGCTTGGAAGTCATGTTGATGAAGGTAAGACGATGCAAAAAGCCTATCAACATCTGCATCAGGATATATCGAGCTCTTAGATCTCTGTTGACGTAGTTCGAGGTAGCGACGAGTGTTATTTTGTATTCGTCTATGATGATGATCTGTCTCCAGCTTGTTTAGAAAGGATCGAATCTCCACAGCTGGTCTGCCTGGACAGTCTTCTATTGTGTCTTTTCGCTCAAACGCTTCTGGATACTGCCTTCCGAAATCGTACTGGACAAGCGATTTACTGATAATGACGTCGCCAAGATAAATGTCTTGTTGATGCGGGCCGAAAGGCACCCCTCCGCATATTCCAACTACTAAAGCAAGCTTGATGTTGGGATAACTGCCCCGGAGTCCAAGAGCGACGGCGGTGGCGTTGACTTTTCCCATACCTGGCATATGAGCCACCACAACATTATGCCCGCCTATTACACCTGTAGTATAGGCATTCGGGTCTCCTATAGCTCTGCCATATATGTCCTCCTCATCTTCCCAGCAGGGATCAAACAAAGCTATCACGGCATTCGCTTCCGGTGGTAAGGCACATATGATCGCAATCTCGAAGCTCCCGCGATCGTGAGGACGGGAGGGTGTTGCCATTAGAGAGGAACGTTTTCAGGAAATGGGTTGTTCTATACAGAGAACGCTGTGAACTCGTGCGTGTTGTTGATCTATAGTACATCGTACACAGGAGCTTCTTGAAGTAGGAAGGAGTCCTAAAGAAACACTCACAACGACATCCACTCTGGACGTCCCCAAAAACGGCGAGGTCAAACAGCGCTGAGGCTGAGGCTGAAGGCCCTCAAGTTTCATCCTCGGCGGTTGCGCACCATAGAATAGCCAATTGTCCTTCAGCCTTATTCGACCTCCCGTCGCGCATTTTAATTACCCGAATATACCAACCCAGGTCGGGATTGCAGCATCCAGCTTAATTATTTCTTTATAGCCGTCGAAATGCGAACGTGAAGCTTAGAAATCGAATGCGTGAAGCATAGATAATATCGGGGCCTTGAGGTTCCCTAATATACTCGTTCATGGTACTCGACCTGATGTAAAACACAACATTACCGTGCTGTAAGACTTACCGGGCGCACCAGCATGGGGTATTAAGTCAGCATTGCAGGACCGGCAGACGCCGATTCCAGCCGCTCTAACACCAGCAGGCAGGTAACGAAAAAGAAACTCTCGCTATGATAATAATATATCATGGTCCACCACCGTCGGAATTATTGAAGCGAAGTAAGTGAGGTTTGCGGAATTCATGTCAACGACCATAATGCTTGGAATGAATCAAGCATTCAATCCATTCCTCTGAAGAATAAGGTAGATTGGAAGGGGGAACGGATGGAGATATACGTCTGGACTTTGTTAAGTCAATGCTTAATTGGGTGTGAAAGGAGGAAAATGGTTGCCGAACTTCTCAACCATTAGAAGCCGTAATGATAAAGACCGATACATATATGACTGAAACGGGCTTAGCATGAAGAGGTATCGGGCGGGAACAATATGATTGTTCTACAAATAAGCATAGCGCTACTAGCAGCGTTTCTAAGATATGTTATTAATAGATAACTCTTGCGTTTCTATGATTATGTAAGTGTTTTATAAACCTGCACATAAACCGACCAACTATCATAGTTTTCTGTCTTTGCGAGCCGGTCCTCCCTGCCTGTATCCACGCTGTGCCCGGCGTCTCGTCTCAAGCTCCTTCAACAACCGCTGAGCGTTCCCCAACTCGCTTTCGGGCAGCCATGTATCCTCCCAGCGCACCCTGTACTTATACCCCTTTCCCGCCCGTCTCTTGCCAACAATCCTAATCTCCCATTCCTCCTCTTCAAGTATAGAAGTACGGGCCTGAGACTGCTGGGGAGATGGTGGAGTACTGGCGCTGGGAGGGCTTGCGACCGCTGCTGCCGCGTGATCGTCTTCGCTGCTGACTCGAGCACATAGATACTGGGGCGAAGCAACGTTAGTAGAGGCCGACCGATCGAGCGGTTCGATAGGGGGCTCTGGGATACTGAAAGCATCTAAGCAAACGAGAGTCTTTAGCTCTTCCCTCGAGTGGGAGCTGAGGAGGTGCGCAGTCTGGGTCTCTAGCTCAGCGCTAGTGGCCTTAGTAGAAGTGCCAGATTCGCCATTATCGTCAATCACGAGAGGGTCATCTAGAGCATATTAGAGGAAGGGCCTAGACGCTGGTTAAAAATATACTAAAGGGCTTACCTTGATTGTCGTCAGCCTCACTGAATGAACTCAAGCTTGTTATGTTCTCGCGTTGCTGGTAGTCTCGTCAAGAGGGCGGCATTCTGAAGATAGATTTAGGGAGCAATCGAAGCCGTGCGAACTCATGGTCGCTCAAAGCCTCGTCGACATCGACTATCGCGTCGGCAGAATCTTTCGAGCATTATTAGCCGCGTCATGTGACAATAGAGCATTGAGACTGACCTATACGTCGAACCTTCTTCGACCTGGGCATACCTTCGTCACCCTCGTTCAAACCTACATTGTTCGCCTTACGCTTGAAGAAATCTTGAACATCTGTGACGTTCATAGCGCCTTTGATCGTTTGATCCCCATCTCGTTCATCTTCGTCTTCATTGTACTCGTCATCTATGTCTGCCTTCTCTTTATCGAAGAGACGACGTTCAATATGTTCAAGAACGTCGTCACTCGATTCTGCCTGTGTATCAGATGTCGAAGAGAAAACGGCAATAGCGAGTGATGATGATGATGATGAAGATGATGATAGAGAAGAAGAAGCATCGAAAGCGAAGTTTCGAGAATTCTCATAGAGAACGAAATATCCAGATCAATGCTATCGATTGATATTGAGACTCATCGAGTAAAGGTTGAGGGGTCTTTATTCAACGTCTGAGCTAGAGGCGAGCGGAATGCTTCACAGACCCTTCTCTTCAGCTTCCTCTTCGCTAAGCTTTCTCTCATGCTTCTTAAGAGTCAAGCCGTCATAGCCGTGAACCTCACTGCTGCTGCCGGCCTCTTCTTCAAGGTCTTGAGCGTCGTCGTTCTCTGAAGGATAGTCATCTAGCAATATCGACGTCTCTGCATGCTGTCAGTCTTCTTTTCCACAACGTCTGAACTGCAGAGACCTAAGAATTCTCTTGTAATCTTTCCTGACAGTAAAACCATCATCTGCGGCAGAACATTTCGATAAGAATATCTCATTCTGGCTCGAAGGTGCCGGGTCTTGGGCACCTCGCGCATCGTGGAGCAGTTCATCAAGGCTCACGAGATCATCGTGTTGGTCGTCACCGATCGTCTCGAGTTCGTTCGAGGCACCTAGACATATTACTTGACATTCACTAAAGCTGAGCGAAAGCGAGCCTTACCTTGGGCAGCGGCTTAGGTGCCGTTAAAACCTGGTGCTGGCTCAAGCCCCGTCGTTACAGGTACTTCCGTCGGCGGTGGGTCACTCGCATCAAGAGATTCGATTGCGTCGTAGTTCCCAAGTCTCCCGGTCGGCGCAAGAGTCAGAGTTATGTCGCCCTCGCCGTCGGCTCTGAGCACGTCAAGGGTCGATGTGGTAGGCCTGTCATGCTGTGCCGGTGAAAATCCATCGAGCTGTCGGCAGTTCAAATCAACGGAGGTCATCGCAATATTCGAGCACAGGAACAACCAGCGAGCATCAATGAATGAGCGACTTTGGGTGAACTTTAAGGAGAATTCCCCAGCTGAACAGAGAGGGCGAGACCAAGAGTCTTTATGCTTGTCCGATTCGAGAGCGTAGGAGCGTTGCGCTGCTGCTGCCTTCCCCTCCTGCCGGCGAATGAAACGCTGGGGTCCCATCTATCTAGCTAGTTCACTTCCCTTAAACCTGCTTTTTCCCCTTCCTCGCCAGCAATCGCTGCTCTCCAGCCGTCCCAATCGAACCGCCCCACGCCGAACATATATACACCTCATTCACTCATCCCACTTGCGAGGGCACGCGCTGTTACAGCGCTTGACTATAGGAGCCTCAAATTCGATCGCCGCCCTAAACAGGCCCTGGCTGCGTCCGTCGAAGATGCTTATTCACATAGTCTTTCTCGTTCATTGCTGCAATCTGAACCTTCAAGGTGCGACGTCTCCTACGGATTAGTGGCACCGCGCCCTCCTCGATCCCCACCCAGAACCGCGATCGACGTTTCGCGGCCACGTCACCAGACTAACGTCACTGCGGCAGCCCTTTTCGACGCTGCTAGACAGGCGGGCGAAGCCTGCTGTCGAGCCAAGTCGCTGCTCCTCGGAACGCCGTCGAGGATTGAGTGCATGCTCAAGCCCTTGACACTAGGTCATTCAATTGTACGCGCTCGTGCAGCGAGAAAGCCTCTGCGCCCTGTTGACTGCTCATAAGGTATTTTCTTCATTGGTCGTATGACAACTGTCTTCCAAAACGATCTCCACAGCGTTCTGAGCTAGTCGCTGTGCGCCGCGCTATGAGGCTTTGGGACCAACGCCCTGACCCCAAGGGTTAGCTGGGCAGTAATGAGATAAGGATCGAGGGTGCTTGATAGGTGGTTGAGGCATGAGGGTGTAAAAGGGCCGCGAGGCGAATGAGGAGGCTTCGGCTGACTCCAAAATGAAGCCATCTCTGTTTGAGCTGCGCGACTGCTAGAGCGCTGTGGAGGCATGAGGCGGCGAATGGGAGGGGACGACGCTGCCACTCGCTCCAATCCTCTGACGTGAGAAGGCCGACAAGGATAAGGAATTGTCACGGGGAATCGAGGGCAGGCGATGCGTGCTCGAGCGGGTGAACAAAATGCCTCACATAAAGCCATGGCAGGGCAATCGGCGATAGGCGGTGGAGGATGAGAGGGGCGCAGGCCTTAGAAGGAGCAAGGAGGCGGCCATGGTGAAAAGGAAAGTTGGAGGAGGAAAGGAAAGCAGCGAGGGGAGTCACGTTTTTATACCTCGACAAAAGCGACGGGTCGAGTTGCCCGAACTGAACGCGCCAGACCCAACTAGGCCGCTCCGGCAGGAAAGGACTGCCTCTTGGCCGTTCCCCCGTTTATAGAATTAAACAATATCTTCAACAATGAAACACAGTCTTGATACTCATGAATGTTTTGTGTGCAGGTGAGAGGACGTTCAATTTAAGATGGTCTCGACGTCGTTTTTAGGCGCATGTTATTTTTGGTTGCAGAAACGTGAAAGCGAGCTAACGGTATTCTATTAACCGGTAATTTCCAAACGACTTCCGAATGGCGTCTCTTGCTCTTCGCATCGATTCTAATTTGAATGCTTGAGAAACAGTGGTAGATGTCAAGAATAGCTAGTACAGCTGGTGTGCTATGAGCGCTGCTCTAATATTCTAAGAGTTCTGCTCGAAATATCTGTAGAAGTAGCGGGAGTGCTGGTCTACCTAATACTCGTATAGCCCCTAGGCAAATCACGTGGTTTCTAACAGCCTTCGCACGAAGACGAGTGAATCCCAATAGCCTCTCACACCAATCGACGAAGAAAACAATCAACGAGGCCATCTTAGTTTCTAGCTATCAATGAATTCAGAAACATCCGGCAAGGGTGGTGTCTTTGCTCACGATGGATCCTTTATCAATCACCGCCAGCACTCTCACTGTTCTTTCAGCCTTAGAAAAAGCCTTCCAGCTGATCAAATCCTATCGTGATGCGCCGGGTCAACTAGAGGCTCTAAGCAACGAAGTCGCTGATATTACCGCAGCCGTCACGGAGGTTGCCCGGGTCATAAAAGAGTCTCAAAATAAAATTGACTCATTAAGTGATAAGGGATCACATCTGACCTTAGCTCTATCGAATATTCGTGAAAAGGCCCGAGAGCTGGAGGCTTTGTTCCGTTCTTGCGTAAATCCACCCTCGTCGACATCTGATGGAACTAAAGTCTCTCGACTATCATGGTTAAAAGTGAAATCAAAAGTCCAAAGTCTCCAAACCGAGTTGCGGGATGGCAGGCTTAATCTATCAATTGCCTTGGCAACTTTCACTGCGTAAGTCCTATCATATAAAGTTCTTTGACCAGTTCAGGACCTCACTTGATGTGTTCCCTAATTTAATGGCGTATAGGTCCTCTTCGCTGCGTATTGAACTAGATGTTCGAAATATCTATATGGTCACTAATGAGACAAGTGTTGATCAGCAGCGTCTAGAAGATAAACTTATTGAGGAGCGTGATCAAGATCGACGTGCCCAAGACCAATTTTGTGCACAAGTCTTAGCGCAACTTGAGAATTTTCAGCTGCATCGGCGCGAAACACAGCACTATCTGACAGATATTCAAGGGAAGCCAGGACCATTAGTCGACAGTACCTTCAAGACTCTACAGACCAACGAGCATGGTGATTCCGTCGCGCAAGTACAGGAACTGTCTGCTATTCCAGTACATAGCTCCCTAGGGTCAGATTCTGTATCGAATCAAGTCGGCCAATGGAGCAGCATTGGCGTTCGTGCTGATCTGAGGAACATGTCTCAGTGCAGCAGAAGTTGTAAATGCTCCTGTCATATACGCCGACGTATCAATACCCCGCGTCTACTGGATGGGTTCCTGGGAACTTTGTTTATTGGATATTCTGGCTTACCACTACCAAGTCAAAAGTGCGACCAGGTTTCTTGTCGTGGACGGAAGGACTCGTCAACGAGTTTCGTATATAAATTTCCTCGATGGTTCGTAATGTCACGAATGGTTCAATTGAAGGCTAAGGTTACGGCGATGTATGGACCAGAGGTGTCCTTGCGATTCAATCGTGTTGTTGACGGAAAGGCCTTGGTATTTCATTATGCTACCACGGGGGATGTTAGTAAGATGAAACAATTGTTCGAACAAGGTCGTGCGTCGCCAAGCGACGTTAGATTTGATAGTGGATGGACTCCCTTTCATGTAAGTGTTCTTGACTGAGTCGACCTCGTGTCTGATATAGAGCTCTTGCTAAGTATATGGATGGAATAGTATGCCATCCAGAACAATCAGGTCGACATCTGTAAGCTACTCCTGCAGGCTGGGGGAGACCCATATATGGAGACTGAGGCACCTACGTAAGATGGATGATTGTTTGGGATCCAAAGCCTGTGTTTATTGACTATTTGCAGGACTGCTGTAGACTATGCAGGTGCCAAAATACTGGGTAACAGTGCAGAGATCTGCGCCATCAACAACCTACGGAAATTGTTTTTTGATACACAATTCCTGGAGCACGGGAAATTCTCAGATCTGCATAAGATTATCCTTCACATCCGACCTGGCAAAATCCAGGAAGAGCTGCAAAGGTCTACTGCAAGTTTGGATACTGTCGATTCCATCGGGAGGTCTCCACTTTCATGGGCAGCGCAGAGGGGTGAAGCTGAGGCGGTCAGAGTGCTCTTAGAATACGGCGCTGATCCGAACAACAATGACAATACAAATATGACACCATTGCATTATGCGGCTCAAGCAAAAACACCAAAATGTCTCCTGCTGCTGATCAAATACGGTGCCAGAATCACCCAACAGACGAGAGGCTGGAATGCTCTCCACTACGCTTGCACTTTTCATGATGATCTAGCCTATGTCAAGCCTCTCCTTGATTGTGGTGCTGATATCGATAAGCGCACATACGTGGGAAAGACCGCCTTATCATTAGCAATTGTCCAGAATCACCTAAGAAGTGCAGCCTTTCTAATAAGAACTGGTGCAGACCTTGATGTTCTGGACAATGAAGGGCAATCACCGCTCGCTTTGTCAATCAAATTTAGTCGCTTCGAATCTATGAAGCTCCTTCTACGATCCGGAGCTACGCATAACCCTTTGTCCGAGGGTGATGAGACTCTGTTACAACTCGTGGCCAAGTTTCCAGACATCAAGATTATCGAATACCTGTCAGACTTTGATTTGGGCGATGTGGATCTTGATGCTAGGAATAAAGATAATCTTACGGCTCGTGAGCTCATACAGATACACAACTCGGATCCAAACACCGCTCTAGCGTTTCAAAAGCTCGTAACGAGGGTAGCCGGCAAGATGGATACAGATGTCGAGCGAATCCCCACCTTCAGCGCTCAAGATGTCTGGGACAGCGATTCCACTACGGAGATATTCGAAGACGCGGTTGAACAGTAGCAAGTGAATGACAATACGTGAGGATCGATAGCTTTTTAAATCGAAAGGGTTCGTTCAGTGCATGCATTAGGCAAGTGGGTTGGGAATTGGCAGATCATAGCTGCTCTGCCAATTCAATAAGGACACAGAATGGCACAGATGTGAAGATGATCTGAATCATCAAATCTCAATTGTTTCTTCGCCATCAAACATTACCGCAGTCCTCAGCTCCGGTATCAACCACCACCAGCTGCTAGTTACAACGGCGCCAAAATCGACAAGTTTCTGCCCGATCACCAAACTCATCAACCATTTACAAAACCACCGGTAAATACATATCCCCCCCAGCCGCGTCTCTCTTCTTCTTCTCCAAAGAAACCAAACATCGATACTAAAACTACCGTCCAACACCTCAGCGTCCAAACGCAGCCAGTCTTCTAAATCCAGGCAACAAACGGAATATATATATATATCCCGACCTTTTGAAAAAATGGAATCTGCCTTTTCCCCTTCCTATTGCCCGGTCTCTCTCAACAAAACACCTTTGAGCAAGGAAACCTTATAGTAATGAACTCCCTATGCCCTGATGTAAATATTTTTTAATAAATGTATAACAAGATTCTTTCCGTTGCTTTGTAGGAAGCACACTCGGTAAACCCCTTTACGCGCCCCGCTTGACAAGTAGCTGTGGACTATTGTGGTGCCAATGTTTGCGTCGACGCACGATAGCTATCCCTAATACGTAGCAGCGCCCGGGTGTTATAACTAACCCTCCCTGCAAGCTTCAGTCTCGGTAGAAGACGGGAGGGAGAAGGGGGAGCAGAAAAGGGCCAGGAAGGCCTTGCGACAAAGCCAGGTGCTATGGTGGATAAATTGACACGGCCTCGCTCTGTAGGCTCATGATGGTTCTTCACCATAATCTCCAATTGCTTTCCATATACGAATGTACAGTTGCTTCTATATCTGCCAAAAAAAGTATCACAAAGCTATCTATCCTATCGCGTTCCAAAAAGAGCAATCTAGTGATATCCAAAGTTACATGTGCTATCCTGGTCCGACTTTGTAAACGCCCATCAAAACCTAGCCCAGTCTACCTACCTACCTACCCATGTTCTTACAGAGCCAATTGCCTCCACAGAAACTCATACCCCTCTTTCACCGCAGCAATCCCAGTCCCAGTCGGATCCTCACTCGGGAATGTATCAAAAAGATGCTTCGCACCCTCCGGACAAGCAACACCGCACTCGACGCCCTTGGCCTCAAGCGCCGCAATGGTCTCCCGGCTCATGCTGCAAGGGACCAAATCATCGTCGGTGCCGTGCATGATGAAAGTCGGGGTGCGATAATCCCCGCGTTGGATCTGAGCATAAGGGCTTATGGCGGCGATCTGCTCCGGGCTGGGCATTGGCATGTTTGCAAAGGATTTGGCGTCGCGGCCGGCGAGGGTCTTCTTGGTGGGGAGGCCGTTGACGAGGATGGGGACCATTTGCGCTTTCCAGTTCATGTGCAAGATGATGCGCCAGCGCTCGTCGGCAAGGCTCATCACGAAGGTGCCTGGGGCGCCTTTGTTGAGGGGTGGGGAGTAGCTTGTAAACTGGACACGGAGAAGGCTTTAGTTCCTGTGGATAGAAACAAAGGGGGAAGGGTTCGCGGAAGCTTACAGGTTGATCGCGTACGCTGGCGAGAAGGTCGTAATCTTGATCTGGGGAGTCGATTGAATCGCTTGGGTAAATGGGGTTCTTAAAGCCTAAGAGCAGAATGAGTATATTGCAGGTACCATGGATGAATTCGGGTAACGAGCTTACATTCGTGATCATAGTTTGAGGGGCAGTAGAATGCCAGGATAGCTTCTGGGGGCTTGATACCATGGAGACGGGGCGTGAAGCCCAACGACATGGCCAGCGTACCTCCAGTCGACCAACCTACGACTGCCACTCGATCGCCGTCAATCTTTAGCCCGGGACAGTTCAGCTTCAGGCGTGGAAGCTCGTGTCTCACCCAGCGGAAGGCATCACACACGTCCGCCATCGGCCCTTCAAGGAGGGTGGTTTCAGGGCAGAAACGATAGTCCACACTCACTGGGAGAAGCCCTTTGGCGAGGAGCACTCTAACCTGTTTACTATTCACGTCCTTACGCGAGTATAAGCAGTGACCGCCACCGTGGATGAGGAGTGCTTCGAGTGAGTTAGCACGGCAGCGGTGGGGTCGAGAGCTATGGAGCGTTACCAATGGGTTTTTTGGCTTTGCTGGCCTGTGATGGGTAGTAAATATCCGCTTTCAATAATACGTTGCCAGATTGCTTGTAGACGATGGTCTCCATCGGCGCATGTTTCGTAGGAGACACTGATTTTATCGCATTCGCAGGTGCATGTGCAGGTGCAGGTGCAGGCTCTGGTTTGCCCTGCAAAGATGTGACCATGTCGCAAAGATCTCCAAAGGTTGACTCATCATTGATGAGGTGCATGTCTAACTCGGTGCCAAACGTTCTTTTGATGTCCGACGCAAGCTCCATGCACATCAATGAATCCAATCCTTGCGCTGCCAAATTTGCCCCGTGCTCGAAACTTTCTGTTGTTTCCAAGTGCGTCGCAAGTAACTTCGCCAGCCGATCAACTATATCATCCGAAACGGTGTGCTCAGACGTAGCACTGGAGGTCGTAGCCGGAGTCGTTTCAGCACTGGAACCGGAGCTGGAGTCCCCGTCAGATTCTCCCCCACCGACACCTCGACTGAGCAGGTAGTTGCCCAAAGATCTGATGTTCGGAAGGGTCTCAAAGTCATGTGGATTGATTTCAATTTTGAAAAACTTGGCAATCTCGCCTGCTACTTCTGTTACCATCAATGAATCAACTCCCAAGTCTTCCAACGATGCATCATCTTTCAGATCTTCTATTGGTACTTCTGCAACGTTGTGGATGATGTTTCTAAGATCAGACTCTACGGTCGTCTTCGCCTTTGTAGCTGTACTGTCAGCTTGAGCCAGAACCTTACTTGGTTTTGCTGGCCCGGCAGAAGGATCAGACCGTACCGGAGGCGGAACAATTGCAAGGGGTCGGGCATCCTCTTTTCTAGAGGGAGTCTGGGCTGCTGGGCCGGATGTTCGATTATTCGCTTGCGACAAGACTTTTGCCAAAGAATTGATCGGAACCCGGGTGAAACAAGCACCGAAAATGATCATGACAAGCTCCCTCGTCATCGAGTCGAAGACAAAAATATCGTTGCTCACCGTTTTCTCCCCAGGCCTGCTGAAATTGGTGAACACATCCCAGGACCGGGTCTCGGGATGGTCGGCCTCGAAGTGGGGACTGATCTGGATCCGATCCAGCTTTGTGCACACGAAGACCTGGCCAGGTCCACATTCGTTAAGGCTGTTGATGTGAAGACCAGAAACTTGAATAAAGCTGTCCAGAGCCAACGGTGAGGTGATCATATCTGCTAGACCGTCAGTGCTCTGGGCTGGAGGCGCTACTCTTCCAATGGCCTCTCCGCCGCGGGAAAAGACACTGGTCACTCCTTTGTACCAATCGCTATAGTTGACAACTTTGGAAAACACTTTGTAGACCATCTTTCCTTGCAACGCCTCGCTGTTAGGGTCTGACTTCAACGCTTCGAAGCGATCATAGCAAATCAGTTTCTCGTAGCGAGAAAAATCCGCAAGCAGCCCTGAACCTTCAACTTGTAGGCTAATGCGTCCATTTGCGTGCCCGATAGGCGAGGCCTTCTGGTCTTGCGGCTGGCTGAATATTTCCCATTTCCAAGAAAGATTTTCCAGTTCAGTCATAATCATGGTCACTATACGATCTTGAGCTAAGCCAAGAGGCGCTTTAATCTCAATTGCTTCAACAAGGGGGATATACAATCCGGATTTCCCATCGGTATGCAGCAGTCTCGCTCCTCTGGTCGACAACTCAACGTACATAGGGGCAGGACACAAGGGCTCCGCGAGTACTGCGTGGCCACTGACGTGCGCCCTCCATTGTGTGCTTCGAGGGTTTGCAGCAAATTCAGCCTCACGGCTGTTCTGATCTCTGTAGCCTACGAATATCATCAGAGTATCTTCAGACATTAGCGGCTCAAGTGGTACGGCGGGATCGGTAGGTGTGATGATAGACTCGGATCGCTCTTTCCAATCAAGCCAATGCGTAGTCTTCTCAAACTGGTAAGGTGGTAAGTTTATCGATGTATAATGATCCTTCTGGACTTGATGGAAGGGCCAGAATTGCACGTGATGACCCCATTTCCATAGATTCCTAGTGCTGTCAGCGAGAAAGTCCATAGCTCCAGTACTGCTAAGCTGTGCAGGCTGGAATGCATGCTGAGTTGTCGTGGCAGGATCCAAAGCCCGTCGAACCATGCTGATGACTGACGAAGCCGAGCCGACTTCGAGCCAAGTGCAAGGCCCTAAACGCTCTGCGAGCCTTTCAATAGCTTGCCCAAAGTAGACCGGAGTTCTCGTATGTTCGGCAATCAGCTGTGGGTTGGGACATCCCCAACTCTGACCATCTGAGCAGGTCTCAAGGTGAATGGTCGGCTCTTTGAAAGCAAGCCCCCCAGCAAGCGTCTTCAGACTAGGGAGAAGAGGCTCGGTGAAGACCGAGTGGAAGCCCTGCGTAACATTGAGTCGTTTCGACTTGATGGGTGCCGCGCCGAGTGACTTGTCTTCCTTGAGAATCTGTTGAGTCTTAGTGATAGAAGCCTCGCGCCCTACGAGGACGTGGCTCGTGGGACCGTTAAAGCATGCGATCTCAATGCCACCATCCGGGTCATCTTCGTCCACTCTCGAAAGAAGTTTCGAAAGAGTAGCGCCATCAATCTCGACGGCAAGCATTGAGCCACGTTCAGGTCCCCAATGTTTCTGCATCAAAGATGCCCTTCCAGAAGTAAGCTTCAACCCTTCTTCCAGAGAGAGAGTCCCGGAGATGCACATGGCAGCATATTGGCCGAGACTATGTCCAGTGACTGCTTCAATCTTGAGCCCAGAATCTATCCATGCTTTAGAGCACGAGTATTGGAGTGCGAAGACCATTGATTGCAGACTGACAATATCAGATACAGGGCTTGTCTGAAAAATCTCAGGATACAGGCCTTTCAGACCGAAAGACCGTAGGACCACATCGCACTGGTCAAGGTACGAGCGGAAGATCGTAGAGCTGTCATACATTTCCTTACTCAACCCAACGGCGTCGTTGACCTGGCCACCAAAGACGAGAACGACGGGTTTAGGCTTCGAGGGGACTTGTAGGACCTGACTGCTAGAGTTGTTGCGAGCAGCAACGAGCAAACTATTGAATTCTGGTAAGCTAGCAGCGCTGGTTGCAAGAATGTGTGGGAGAGCTTGATTTTGTTTAGTTGCCAAGTTGTAAGCCAAGCTAGCAAGAAGCTCTTGCGAGTCAAATTCAGATGAAAGCCTGGCGCATTGTGCTTCTAGAGCAGCACAATTAGCTGCCAGGCTCGCACTTGAATTAGCAGAGACAAAGATAGGATATTTTCCAAACGTTGATATCTTGTCAATTTGTCCGTGGTTACGTGAAAGCTCAGCAGGCGGTTCGCATACAACCATTGTAGCGTTGCTTCCCGAGGCACCGTAATTGTTGATACAAGCAACTTTGATTTTGGCGTCCCATCCCTGGGTCCTCATCGGGATGATTAGACGATCTGGCTCCAAAGCTGGGATTGCTGGGTTTAAAGAGTCGAAAGAAGCTTGTATGGGAATGACTTTATTCTTGATCATGAGCAATGTCTTAATAAGACTTGCAATTCCTGATGCCGCCTCTAAGTGACCTATATTACCCTTCACCGAAGAGACATATAATGGCCCGGCGCGCGTGGCACCCCCGAAAACTTGTCTAATACTGGCAATTTCCTTCTCCGAGTCAGTGATGGCACTTCTGCAGAGCGAGATGAGAACTCACCCTTGGGTCTCCAACCGGAGTTCCGGTCCCATGGGCCTCGACGTACGACACTGATTTTGGATCCACGCCGGCAAGCGAGATCACTCTCGTATAAAGCGCAGCCTGGGATGGGGAGTGAGGCACTGTGATACCGACCGCATTACTATTTTGATTGATCCCTGAAGCAGAAATCACACCCATGACATTGTCTCCATCAGCAATCGCAGAGGAAAGCTTCTTCAAGACGACAAGCCCCGCGCCCTCGCCTCTACAGTAGCCGTCAGCTTTCGCATCGAAAGGCTTTGTCTGGCCGGTAGGACTCAAGAACGATGCAGAGACGAGATTTTCGTAGAAGTATGGCGATGTGAGAAGATTGATTCCTCCAGCAACGGCCTGGGAGCATTCGCCTAGGTTAATTCTCGAGTCAGCATTAATTCTTTGAGCAACTTTCATTTGTAGTCACCGCGCAAAATCAAAGATCTGGCAAAACGGGTGTACAGCCTCCTACAACGTGCGTTGCAACTCAAATCATAGTACGAATTGGGAAGAGATAATTGTGTAGATTACGTACCTCCCTGGAGAGATCTGCATGCATCGTGAATGGCGACCGCAGACGACGAGCATGCAGTATCGAAGGTTAGAGATGGACCAGACCAGCCGAAGTAGTGGCTGATCTTCCCAGCGATGAACGCTCGGAGCGTCCCCAAGCTAGAGTATGCGTTCGGATTGTGGCAAGCCACGTTGTCATTGTAGTCGTTTGTGCAGACGCCTATAAAACAGCCAACATCGTTGGGACCTGGGTTTGATAGCTTGCCGAAATGACCGGAGGATTCCAAAGCCTCGTAAGCACATTGCAAGATGAGCCTTTGCTGGGGATCCATCTGAGTGAATTTCCAAGTTAGCGTTGCTGATAGCACATGAACTTCAGGTAGCGAGACGGATCCAAGCAAGAGAGATACAATGGAACGGGCAATTTCGCTCCCACAATACAAAATTCAACTGCAATCGTAACACATGATCGAGGCAAGCAATCTGGAATAGGACTTACAGAAGCAGCCTCACGCGACGACTTCTTGAAGAAGCGATGATCGAATGCCATAATGTCGCGAACAAAGTTGCCGAAAAAGCGGAACTTGCCATCTGGAGTTCTGCGGAGGCCTTTGGTTGAGAATCTTTCCGCTGGCATCTCCTCCATCATGGAAGTACCTTCCGTGAGAAGCCGCCAGAAATCATCGAGGGAGTCTGCGCCGGGAAACTTGCACGCCATCCCCACAACAGCAATCGCATTTTCGCCGTAAAGGCTGTTCTTATTAGCTATGGGAGAAGCGATCTCGGCTATAGATGGAGCGAGTTTGTCACCGAAAGCTCTGCGAGGTAGTAAAGTCCACGATTTGGCTTCAACGACCTGCAGGGCGAACTGTTTGACAATGGGTAAAGGTACTGCTCTAGTAGTCCCGAAGCTGAGGACTATTGCGTCCTTTAGACGGGATATGTCGGAAGAAGCTATTGAGATGGTTCGGCGCCAATCCGAAATATCGTCCATAATGCATTGGATTGCATGCCGATTGAGAGAGCCTTCAGTGATGACCTTGGTTGAAAAATTCGATCTGACAGGTGCTCGGAGTGCTCGTGCGTCTGGGAACGATAGAGTAGATTGTGACGCGCAAAGCGCGAGGATGCGGTCCGTCGCATCATTGTTGGTGGATGAATGATAACGGCCCTCAAGACCAATAGACATCACAGACATGCCCTCCTCGGACAGCTCTTGGGAGAGGGCGGCGACGTAAGCCTTGGGCACCGTGACTGTAACATCAGTCTCGTCCACAATGACACTGATGTACGTATCTAGATACGCCTTGATGATCTCGCGGACTCTATCGTAACCAGTATTTGATCTCCAACGAACGGCTAAGCAGATCGTATCAAGGTTCAACGCCGAGTCGAGATCGACGTAGGCCCCAATACACAACGCCTGACGCAATGCGACAGCACCAAAATTGGTGACTTCCTCCTCGTTCTGTGAACACGCCACAGCGACCGCAGTCAGAAAGCCAGCACAGAAGCCTTGAATACCTCCCTGCTCGACGTTCTGGAGTACCTTAGGCTGCGAGGGGTAATTGACGTCGTTATCAAAGTAGTAGAAATATTGGACGAGGTGGACAATGACTGTCATTGGCAGGGTCAAGGTATTGGGTTGCTCACCACGGGCCAAAGACAAGTCCTCGCCGTTTAGCCATCTTCGCAAAACACCAATGCTTTTGAGCCCTTGCAATTGGCTTAATTGCTTGTCTTTCTCCACCAGCACCATCCATAGATCTGTTAGATTCTTGATAGCTTCAACGAAAGTTCCAAGACGCGGCTCGAGAAGCAGCACTTCTCGTAACTGTGACAAATATTCTGAATTTGGCCAGCTTGTCTGCGGGCCAAACACCAGAAGGGATGGGAGGGGCATATTGTTCCAGCCTCAGATTGTACTTTACTCACTCCCCATTCTTGAAGGTAAGATTAGAGGTTGACTGGACGGTATTTCTAGCGATATTGCTAGCTTGTGAGACTTGTTTGCTGCAACAATGATAGGGATCGCTGCAATGATACCAGGTCTCGCATTTATCGAAGAGAAGACGCCTAGATGCTACTCAAGGAGGGGCTCTAGGTTGTGATAAGTCAATTCCTGTTTGGGCAATCGCCTCCACCGGACATCCACTGAGGGATGATATTATGTTGACACAAACAGTTGCCATGTGGGGGTTCGGCACTCTGAGATGGTTGTTACTCGTCTCGGTAATCCAAAGATCTAAGATCGGCCTATTTTTTGTGGAGGCTATTTTTCAAGCAAAGGGGATATTTCGCAAATGCATCGGTGAGTATTACTTGTAGGAATGTGCCGAAAATGCAGTACTCGACGACAACATAAGACAAAGACCGAGATGAATAATGTCGCCTATTTGATTGAGAGAACACCTGAGAGATAAGGCAGAGAAGTTATGAAGGTTGGCGCAGAGGGGAGAATGTAGAATCAGCTCAATCCATAGAAACCTAGCTACCTTACAGTAACTTGTACGGAAAATATTGGTCCACTGTGTTGGAAAACCTACTAATGTGCTACTTTGGAAAAATTTGGACGAACTTCTGCATTGCCGACAAAGTCTTGTAGATTTTATGTACTCACAGAGCACCTGCGTAGACCCGCGGCTATCGTGTTCTTGCTGCTACTTCAATTTCACGTCTTCCAAAGTGGGAAAGAGAGGGGCATTGCTTAGGTTTCGCGTGGAGTCCGTGATTACGACGTCTGGCTGACGGATCCAGGTCTCGGCACTGCAGCCCGCCTGCTCAGCAAAGTTAGGAACAAACCACGGGCCAGGCATGCTGCAAGAGCCCAACGATGAGGAACTGCCGGACGCTTGTAGTCGAAGCCTATCCCTTTGTCGGTTCCTCAAAGAACGGGCAATTAAAAGTGGCAAAGTCGATATCCCAGATGAATTGGCTGGGCCAGTGCCCTTCGAATACTTGCCTCTACGGTTACTCAACCACAGCCTGCACCGCATATTGATTATCTAAAGTTGCCAGCATCTGTTCTGCAGAACAGATTGTGAGCAGCCGCCACGGTACAGATTGTATGTGAGAGATACGCACTGGCAATCCCCCATCTCTCGGCTATGCATCTCAGCATCTTCATGATCTCGTCGATATCAGCACATCTTTCTACGCATGAGACATCATCAAACGTGACAAATAAGTGATGAGCTGCTCGAAGAAGGTGCGAGCATCTAGGCGGCAAGCTTTCTACGTCGAGAATAGGATGGTTCTCATTGAACGAGCGCGCAACATCGACAACCATCCTTACAGTCGTACCTAACGCCGCTCTGGATGACTTATGTAGAGTCTCTTGCTCGACAGAATCATTGGTATTACTGACAATGTACTCGTGGAGCGAGAATAAGGCTCTTGAAATCATCAGAATCTCCTCCTGGACACAAAGGCTTTCAAGCTTACCCGATTACGAAGGCAATTGAGCCACAGTACAGACCCCACGTTGTTCCACATTGAAAAATGATGTTCCTGAAGAATTTCTGGAGGTCTTTATCCATCCGTGACAGTTCTGATTGCGCACTTATAGGATTTTTGCAACGCAGAATCTCGAGTGTCTTGGTGTAAAGGTATATTGCCTGGACTTCTCTCCCGAAACTATCCACAGTTACAGAATTGAAAGCCGAGACAGGCTGATGCGCCAAATTCGCATCGGCCCTGGACGTCTGTTCTAAAACATTGATGTTAAGCGGCAGATCGCTGTCAACATTGGGAAAGTGCACAGCGAAAGGCCTGTCAGCCAAAGTCGTTTCGCTCATGATGAATCTAGGAGACTTTAGTGTAGGATAGCTCAACCGATTCCATCGAATCACTACCTTTCACATATCAGAAGCCCCCACCAGAGGTTCTTCTCCTCTTCCCTTCTGAACCATGATTGATCATCGCTTGGAACCTGATGGGTTTGGGGAGTTGGCAGATTGGCAACGGCAGCCATTCGTGCGCATGTGCCAATCGAAATATAGGCAGCATCGGTCAAACCATGTCCATATTCATAAGTAGCAATCAAAAGACCAGCTTGTATCAAATCCACCGAGATGGCAACGCAAGCTTGGGCATGTGCAAACAGCATCTTTGTCGTCAAATACAGAGTCTCCTGGTCACCTGCGGAGAAATATGGATCCCGTGCCGATTGGCTGGTGATGAGGCACATGGTCAGAAGCAGGAGTGAAAAGTCCGCTGTTGCGGGTGACCAAGAATCCACAAGGCGGTCGAGAAATCGACACCTCGAGATGACAGGCAGCCATCGATGGATGCCTCGAAAGTATCTGGCACTGATATCGTCGACGCTATCTCCAAATGCCCATATCGTTTGACAGACCTGGAGATGGATAACGCTGTGGGCGCTCACCACTGCCGGTATATGATTCAAGAAGGCATCCCCGAGCAACAGTGACGACTTGATACTGGGATGACTGCGAGGGACCTCATCGTCAATAGTCGGCATCAGTCCCGTACCGGGGACATTTTGGTTGAATTCAGCCGCCTCCCTGCTTGCTGTCGGCGCCACATAGTGGCAAATCACCCCTCGGCTAGTGGGGAAACGACAGTCGTTAGCAGATTTCTAGGGGGGGGTCAGGGACAATGAATTCTAAAATGAAGCTGCTCTCGACTATCAATACACCTGATAAAGAACCCGCCGAACGGTATGAGCAGTCGGGATTTAACGTATGCGCCATCTGCTAGATTCAAGCACGAGTACGTCTCTACAATAGATTCAAGTTCGTGAAAATTCATCCATTCCCTTCGACTTCTCGATTGCGACTTTATCTCTGTAGAGGTTGCCGTATTTTCCAAATACCTGGCTAGAAGATGTAGCCACTTACCCAGAACACTGACCGCAGCTCGGGAGCTTCTTGTCGCAGCCCTTCTTGCGGGTTTTGCAGCCGAGACATGCCAATGGTGGGGGAGCAGAAGCAGTAGTAGTCACGGGCAACGACGAGAAAGAAGAGGACGAGGCAGTATTCGAGGCCATTGAGTGCGGACGGCGGAGATGTGCAAGCACGGATCAGACGTCTTGCGTGGTGAGAGCCATTAGGGTCGGGGACAATCGTTGGCCGCGACTAAGGGGATGAGGGCGAAATCGATGATGCGCGATAGTAGATCGCGGATCGGGTGTGACGTCAAGGACGAGAACAGCTTGATCGTGAACAATCGTGACACGTTCGCCACGTGCCTCCTACCTCCGATGCAGTACTTTAAGACAGACATCAGTTAAGGCACCGTATCATCGTAATTCGTATGCGGTCAAAGAAGCTGCATCGCTAATATTACTAGCGCCGCTGTAGGAAAGTCGCCGGGCGCTAAGATATAAATTTAAGCTATCCGACGTGTCGGGCGCTAAGGGTACCTCTTACTCTAACGACTTAAGCTATCCGACGCGTCGGGCGCTATTTTCGTGCCCTTTCAATACTTGCGGTTTAAGTCTGAGTATGTCGTTCGTCCAGCGTCCGGAATTCTACGATTTCTGATTCAAAAACAAAGAACAACCAATCACGGGTGACTGTCTGGAAAGCACCGAGGCAAATATCTGCCTTGTCATCTTCGGGCGAAATGACGCTGCTGCGGAAGTCACGTTAGCCCCGTTATGAGCAGGACACGGCGGAAAAGGTGTGAACAATGCACCGTCGTTTGACCCTCACTTCGATCAACGTCGAGCTTTGCGAAACCTATTCTGTCCTTTTTCGTGTTCCCTCATCGTCACGCTGGCACCAGTGTAAAGCCACGTAGATAACTGGATTGAAGATCTTGCGCCTTCTCGACCTTCCGGTCCATTGACACTGACCACGGAGTCAGAGCGCACTACCCTTCTCCATTGCCTCAAACACTATGTCTCCTCCCTCAAGTCACGTTTCAGCCGATACAGCGTCCCAAGAAAGAAAGAATGTCTTCGAGAAACCTGAAGCCTCTGCACCACCAACCAACCAACCTGAGACGGCAAAGATCCCTCCAGAAGGAGGGTTAGCGGGTTGGCTCTGTGTTGTCGGATCTACGATAGGCCTCTTCTGTACTTTTGGTTTCCTTGCTGCGTAGGTTTTTTCCGTCTTCGGACATCTATCTCTCGTCTCGGAGCATCTCCTGACGACAAGGGAACTTACAGCATAGGAGTATTCCAATCCACCTACGAAGAGACCTTCCTCAACACATACACCCCCTCAGATATCTCATGGATCTTCACTGTTCAACTTTCGCTCATGTGGATCCTCGGTCCAATTTTTGGTCGTGTCACAGACTCATACGGCCCCACGCCCGTCCTCATCCCTTGCAGCATCCTCTGCGTATTCTCCCTGTGCATGCTGAGTCTCAGTACGGAGTACTATCAGATATTCCTGTCGCAGGGGCTTGGCTTTGGCCTCGGCGCTGGCGGTATATTCACTACCTGTTTTGTAGTGGCCGGGCAATGGTTTGTGAAGCAGCGTGGACTGGCTACGGGGATAGTGACATGCGGGAGTAGTCTCGGTAGGCGGTCTCCCAATTAGAGCTGAAAACACCCAGCATCAGAACTGAATGATAGTTACAGGAGGTGTTTTGTTCCCGTTCTTCGTTCTCCGGATAATCGAAGACGTGGGCTTTGCCGGCGCCATGCGTTACACCGCTCTATTCATAGGGATTCTTCTTGCCGGCGCGTGTGTCCTCGTTAAGTCTCGACTATCGCACAAAAAATGGAATAAGGACTTGAAATGGTTCGATTTCCGCCTGCTTACCGACAAGGCTTTTGGTCTCTACACGCTTGGAGCCTTCCTTGTTATGTACGTCCATGATGAGACCGCATTGCTTTACAGTCTGTTCTGACTTCCTCGCAGGTGGGGTCTTTGGGCACCTTTCGATTATATTTCGACGTTCGGGGTGAAGTATGGGTTCTCGCCCACGCTTGCAATCTACCTCATTGCTATCATCAAGTGAGCATCCATTACGTCGGTGCATGCAGAATGTGTTTGATGTTAACCATCAACGAAAGTGCCGGCTCTATTCCTGGCCGCATCATACCCGGCGCTGTCGCAGATAAACTTGGCTATTTCAACGTGATGACAGTAGTTTCCATCTTGACAGGCATCTGTGTGTTGTGTCTCTGGATTCCGTTCAATTATCATGCCTCCCACACGGGTATCATCGTCTTTGCTGTGGCATATGGACTTTGCAGCGGTGCATATATCAGCTTGATGATGCCTTGCGCTGCCAAGTCAGGAAGCTTGGAAACTCTAGGGCAGCGCTTCGGAACGTTCCAGTCCGTTATAGCGATTGCGTAAGTGTCTCCCAAAGCTTCCATTATCAAACGACATGGAGGCACTAATCGTTGGGTAGTGCACTCACTGGTCTTCCTATTCAAGGCGCCATTTTGAGCAGGACCAATGGATCCTACCTTGGCGTGCAGATCTTCAGTGCAGTGGTCATGATTGCCGGAGGAATTGTAATCGGCGTCGCTCGCATGATCATTGCCACGTCGTTTGGCTCTGCCAAAGTTTAAACAAGCGCCTCGTGGGTTATCGTGAACTCGTAACAACGAAGCCACGAGTATTGATAGACGTAGAGTGGCTTTGAGCCAGCAGTACGCAAGAGGTATTAGTTTGGTTTTGATACGTCCGAACGAGGATGCATTCTTTGGTGACTGAAGAGTAATGTACTCCGACTATAGCCGCTGCTTAGGTGTCTTGGCGACTGGCGGACGGAGACCTAACACCTATGTAGTAGACTTAGGGTAGTGCCTCTCATCACTTGACTATGCGGTTGAACTCGGTAGACGTGTAGCGTTTCCAAGGATGCATTTTTGCCAGTTGCACGTGTGATACAGTAGAGGGATAAGAAGCAGCACTCAACGAGTAATCCTGGGCTACATTTGGGGGCCCAAACGGGATGTTCCTTAAGTCTCGAATTCGCTTGATTCTCGTGTAACGTGTTGTCGTTGAGGATACTGTAGCGGGTTTTACCGTGCAGAACCTTGTAGCGTTCCCAGGACAGCACTAAGGTCTCGCTTAAGTGGTCACTCACTAAAACACTAAGATAACCTCGTATCTGAGTACAAGTCCTGCCCAACACCGACCTTCATCTGCCATCACCGAGCACACTACTCTTGGACTGAAGGGCTGTAACGGGATCTAATCAGTCTCCCCCCATTGAGGAGTCCCTCGTCGCTCTATTGGTAGAAATAGACGGCTTTCTACACAGCACCTATCTATCCCCTTGGACGATGGATAGGATGGAAATGCTATTGTCTCATCTACGGGATGATGCGTTGGACCCCAAAAAGCCATCGGGATAAACCGAGAAGTGAACAAAACGTGGACCGGAGGCCGAAGGGCGACCTGCAATCGTACGTCGGCTCATCGATCGGCCTGACGAGTGGGAGCCAAAATTGATCGCATTGCGGCATCACACGTGGAAATTGAGCGCCAGGGCAGGACTTGTACTATCCCTAGGAGTAACCTCTTGCCGACCGCGTGGTCAAGTAGTACAAGGAATTACCCTAGACTACAGCGCTCTATGGAATGACTGGGACTACAAACGAGAACCTCCACCAGAATCTTGTCCTACCCAAGTGCTCTAATGCGCCTGGCGCGTGGGCAGTGGGGGCCGATAATTCAATCTGCATCAATTAAGCGAGTCACCGGGACTGAGGTGGTGCACTGGTGCTCCCTACAGCCAGACATGCAATTCTAATGCCCATCTGTTGGATTGACGGGTATCCTTTAAGCTCATCGTTTCCGTCGTCCCCGCTCTACCAACCTCCAGGCCCTTGAGCCATCGGAATCCCATTCAACATGTGGTCTTCGGGTCGAGAATTCCACGGTCCTGATCACAGTGATCATACGGAGCTGCCTCCGCAGCGGAACGTGAAGCTGCGAACCGCGTGCGATAGGTGTCATCAGTCCAAAATGAAGTGCTCTGGCACTGTGCCATGTGCTAGTTGTGGAACGTCAGGAGAGCCATGCATTTACAGCGCTTCGAATAAATCAGGCAGACCCAAAGGGGTGAAGAACAAACGAACCTCCGAGCAGATGAGCGACAACCACCGGGCAGTCAAGGCCAAGTCATCATCGACCAGAAACATGTCACCTGTCGAGCCCAGTAACCACCATCGTGTTCGCCGTCAACGGCATCTTTCTATGGCTTCGGATCCGCCTACACGTATGGATAAAGGCCTTACGAACTATGACGGCATGCTGCTGGATTCGGCTTCAGCTTCAGATAATGATTTTGCCAACGATGTGATTAGTCCTTTTAAACCCGATTTCCCATGGGACCTATGGGATTTCAACGTGGAGGAGAATCTCGAGGAAAGGGAGATAACAGAAAATGTAAAGACTGATCTTTGTATTAGACCTACTCTAAGATATCAAGACCTGGCTAATGTCTATTCTTATAAAATAAACAGGGCGTCGCGACTTACGACACGTCTAATATATACAATCCCTTCCGAACAAGTCGTACCCAAGCGCAGCAACTCCTGCTCGATGATCGCTCAAATTACAACCCCTCACCAGCTACTGCCAGCCTGGGAGACAGTGCGAACATCTCTAGCAGGCCCCCTGCCTCAGCGATCCGAATACGCCCAACGACGGCGACCAATGACGAATTACTCTCCACCGCGCAAGAGATCTTCCCGCCACCCACTCTTTTGTCATCCTCGTCCAACGCCTTTACAGACATTCGACAACAAACACCAGGGCAACAGCAAAACCAGCCACAAGACAGTACCTGCAACTGCCTGGAACAGCATACCTCCCTTCTTCATCGCCTTAAGAAACTCGAACGAGGCCAAAACGCCGCATCAACCGTCGACGTAGCCCTAATCGGCGTGCAACAAGCTCTCGCACCGTGGCAAAATTTCATCCACTGCCGTGTCTGCCCCCTCGATAACGACCAGGCCGTCCTTCTACTATCAGTTGTGACCATCCGCTCCGTACTCCGGCGTTTGCAGCGCTTATACTTCGGCCCTGTCTCCCTCTCGAGTGTATCGTCCGGCTATTTGTCCCCTGACGAGCACCAGCAGCCGCAGCATTGTCTACAGCATCCGGCGATGGGTTTAGGGAAGGTTATGCTGGGAAGCTATGAAGCGACTGGCGAGGAGCAGAGACATATAGCAGGGCTGCTAATCGTGCACGCATTGGGCAAGGTTAGATCCGCATTGCTCTCTTTGAAGGATAAGCTAAACCAGTCGAAACGATCGAAATCTTTGAGCAGAGGTGGTGGAGGGGTTGGATCGACGTTATGGAGCGCGCGGAATATCAGGGGTGATAACAGCAACAACGACCACCAAAATAACAGCACCAGGAACAGCAGTAGCAGTAACATCGAAGGAGGGGGAATTGGCGCATCGAAAAAAGGAGGGTCATTCTTCGCGAACTCAGAAATCGACGTGGAATGCATCCAGCCCTTGCTGGAGAGTCTGGAAGATACAGTGCAAGAAATCGGGAGCGCCATCAGGTCGAAAGAAGACACAGCATCGCACTGTTGACCATCCCATCGTGCTGGGCAAGACCTAAATGTCAATGAATATCGGGCGGCAATTTACAAGGAACGCGTGATAGATCCACTGTCAGAAAAAGGAGAGAGGCCTTGGGCAAATCGTCCTATTATAGACTATAAGGTTCTCGTCTTGTATATTTGAGTTTCTCTTTCTCGCTCTATATAGACACAAGGAAAGAAATTTACTGATCACAGCCGGAGAGTACGAGACTACCAGCGATGAATTCTTCGCGATGACTGCGTGATGATTCTATTTCATCTTTTGAATGCATCTCCATATGCTAATTCAGAAAAGAAAGTCTGGGGCAAGATGGTCGCTGAGATCCCAAGAACTCCCGGTCCTCATGTATCTACCGAGAAATACGTCATCTCGCATTTGGTCCCATCTGTACGTGAATTTGGTCAATTTATGAAGCGACTGCGAGTCCCTTTATGAGCGGTCTGACTTGCCCTGAAACGGGAAACGGGAAACGAGTTGAAGGGTTATGTTTACCGGCGATACAGGGTTTGGGGAGCCAAAGGGGTTCGCCCTCACCACCACGAACATCGACCCATCGTTGCATCATGCATGTTCGAAGTTGGGGCCCCCGTCTGGCTACCAATATTTCCAAGCACCCCCGCCGAGGAAAATCCGCCGTATAGATAAATGCGCCGGGACACAGGTACGTTCAGATAGATAGGCTTTTGCGACAAGCGCGACCCTTGATACCAGACACTAGGTTTCCGCCCTAGACGTATTGGTCTCATTGTTTGGGTGGCATGGGACTTGACTTGTGGATTGATAAGTACGATCTGTTGGGTTGAAGAAGAGAGAAGCAAACTAAGAGATCATACTCGTTCCCTCTTGGCGACAAATCAAGTCGTCTGATCTTTGCAGGAACGCCGCTTAGTGAAATAAAAGCAGAAGCATAGTGGTTTTCTTTTCCCGGCTTCTCGCGTTATAACATTGTATAATCTCCAATCGAACCGTTGAGAAGCAGAAGGGTGGACTGAGTGGGAAGAAATAAGTAGTATGGGTCTAAATATTATTGTCGTAGGCGCTGGCATAGGAGGGCTGTGCGCAGCTGTTGCGCTACGGCAGGCTGGACATTCAGTAACGGTGAGCGGCCTTCCACCTTCGTTCTCAGCTCCTCTCTCCCACCCTGGCTCACAGCTTGGCTACCAACCCTCCCGCGAACCAGTCCAGACTACAACGAACTAACCCCTTTTTACCAGATCTTCGAGAAATCCCGCTTCTCCACCGAAACAGGTGCGGCGCTCGTTCTCTCCTCGAACGGCACCCGCGTGCTCTCTCGCTTGGGCTTTTCCTTCTCTCGTGCCCGCGGCCGCAAAATCACAGCCTGGGATACTCTCGACGGAAGCACGCTCGCCAACATCGGAAGTTTGGATCTATTAGGAGCGGAAGAGCGTTTCGGTGCGCCGCTGATGAGTGTGCATCGGGTGGATTTGCATAAGGAGCTTTTGCAGCTTGCGGGGACGGAGGATGAGGGGGGGGAGGTTGTGAGTGGTAAGGAAGGAAGCGTGAAGCTGCGACTTAACGCCCGGGTTGTAAGTGTCGATGTAATGGCGGGGAGTGTTGAGCTGGCGGATGGGGAGTTGCAGGAGGCAGATCTAGTTATTGCGGCGGATGGGGTGCATTCGTTGCTGAGGGATGCAGTGGTTGGGAAGGATGGAACAACGAAAGCGGAAACGACGGGGTTGAGCGCGTTTCGATTTCTGATTCCAACGGAGGAGTTAAAGGGGGACGCGGAATTGAGGGACTTCTTGAAGTGGAAGTGTATGGGACCGACCATTTTGGCAGATACGAGGGAGATGGAGAGGGAGAGGCATATGGTTTGGTATGATTGTCAAGAGTGAGTTTCATGGGAAATTCTCCTTTTGTATTTTCGGGTATGGACGTTTCGGATGCTAATGACAGAAGTGGGGAAGTGCAGAATTTTGTCGGCGTCCATCCGTCTCATCCCGATGATGATGAGAAATTGAGTAAGTTTTCTATCGATGTTCGAGGTTCTGCTTGCTTGAGAAATAGGCTCGCTGACATCCCTTGACGGGGAATTTAGACTATAAGGATTCTATGTTGAGAGAGTTCAGCCATTTCCATCCAAACGTCACGCGAATAATACAGTAAGCCATTACTTGGGGTGCTTCCCTGGTCAAACCGCTTCTGTTTTTAATTATCTGGGATAGCAAAGCCACGGACGTATCACGCTGGCCTCTGTCTATACACGAGCCCCTCTCGAACTGGTCTTGTGGCAAGGTCCTTCTTATTGGCGATGCTGCTCATCCTGTAGGTGCAACCTGCTCCGCAGTTCTTGCAAATCCCAGCTGGAAACATGTCTATGCCCCCGTGCTGACACGATCTGCTACAGATGCTCCCATTTGGCGGCCAGGGCTCGAACCAAGCTATCGAAGATGCAGGCGCGCTTGGCTACCTGCTGAATGGCATAGAGAGCGCAAATGACATTCCTAAACGGGTAGAATTGTTCCAAATAGTGCGGAGAAAAAGAGCTTCAAGGGTGCAAATATTGTCAAAAGTTAGGGTCAACAAGGAACTCGAGGTCCAGCAGGAGCTTCTCAAATACGCAGATCCACCAGGCTCTAGTTAGTGTTCCCTCCAACTACAGGACGTGAGTAACGAGACAAAATTGATGAGTCTCATAGCTGTCCCAAAATCATTTGCGGAGCGTAATGCGCACGACTACGGGTACGTTAGAACCATTACCGTCGCATTTGCCCACCATCAAGCAATCCAAGCGCTGATCAATCGTGTAATCAATTCGCAGATTCGACGTTTTCCAGAAATGCGCGACGGTTTTGGAGCTTGATGGCGTTCCACAAGACGGACTTGACGGGCCAGAGTACAGCGACAATAACGTCGGCAGCTCGAACAGGTGGTGGTCTTGGAGCTGGCAGCTTAGACACTCTTTGTTCAATCTGAGCTGGAGGAATCTTTTATACTGAAGAGAGAGAAATGCTAAGGGTATCTTGCACTGATCTGCGCCACCCGCTAAGAGGGACGTTCAATCTTGAGGGATTTAATTGATTCCAGCAGGCAATAGGGGATTGGGGGTCGTTTCGCGAAGTTCGTCTCTGATAGGCGCTAAGCCCGAATAAGCAGATGAGCTAGGGTTAGGGCAATTGCCAATTTTTGCTCAGAAGGCTCATTCGTATCGACTTGTCTATCATAAAATTATGGGTGAGACAGAACACATCAGGTGTTCGTGTCTCGTGGAGATTATAATTCGGAGTGATGTGCATGGCGCTACTCCTCGACCTGTCAGTTCCGGTGAGTATATTTCTGTACCTCCGTACTTTATCCTCCGAAGTGTAGTGCAATGCTTTTTGTCGACGATTTAACCATCTTAATCTACGTTACATGAATGAAAATGAGTTCGCTCGTTCCATCGCCGGGGATATTATATTGGCGCAATCTCTTGACGAATTCGGTAAGTATTTCGAGACGGAAGCATTTATCTACCACACATAGCAGCGGTACGCGTATACCCACCGAAGGATGGAGATCATGAGGTTTAACGAACAAATGCAACCAGATAACAGAGCTATTTCTCTCAAATGGAATACTCGAGGCATTCTGGCACGCCAATCTATTCTATCCTTGATTTACAATTACAAAAGAACGGCGAGGGCAAGATGCTTAAGATATCAGGCTTTCGGATCGACCCCGTTGAGACGCCTGGTCTCGTACACGTAGACAACTTGACCCAAGAGAGCGCTCGTGAAACTACCACTCTTCTCGACGAGAATAATGCAAGATATCATATTTTCACTACAACAGAGGATGACAAAGGCGTACGCATCCGCAGCCGAGTCAGCTATCCAAGCCCTTCATCACTAATTTTGAGAATCAGGTATACCTGCACAACCACATCGTACATCATACTCTGACTCTATGGGCACTTGGTGCCAAGCCCGAGATTATTCGCCTCCATCAAGAGCGTAATGGCCAATATCAGCGTCAATCAATGGTTATTCAAGCCAGCCTAGTCGAGGATCTAGGCCTTCCTCATGTCTTCAAACGATGTCTGGGCCGTGAGGAGAATTTTCGCAACTACGAGCGTTTCTTTCTAAAAGAGATCAGCGAGAAAGGCTATGAGGCGGTTCTGCAGAGATATCTGATCGGCGGTGATGAAGTTGCTGATGATATGCTTTGTCGAATCTACCATGGTTAGCCAATCGTGCAGACTTCAGACTGTTTCACCCTGCTGACTGGCGGAAGGCTACGTCCATGGTCTGATCCACCTCGGGTTGGGCCTGGAATTCAAGCAACCCCTCGTTCTGGCAGAGGGATTGGCGCAATCTGCAGTTCATCACGATATGTGGTATCACGAATACCTCCTCCTCGCCGAATCCAAAGCCATCAAAGCCGAAGAGTCAGCTCTACCTCTAAGCGCACTGGTTGATATGGAGAGGCTGAACACGAACATTCGCAACTGTTCGAGCGTCTACTTCCACCGTCAGACGCGAGCCAACTCCGGTAGATGGGCTATGGACATTGAAATTGCCAGAGATGGTGTCTTGAAGAACGCCAAGGCAGAACTGGTTACCCTTGCTGCAAGATACCGTGTCGCTCCGCCTGATCTCGTGAAAGCTACAGCCGAGCTCATCAACACAGCCGGTGAGTTTACCATACGTCTAGAGCAATCCTTATTTACTTGTCCAGCTAATGAATTCAATCAGTGTACCTCACAGCCGGCGCACAGCGTCCGCCGCACGAATGCAAATTCGATTTCTTCCTCCTGCACACAATCACCTCAAGTATAAACGCCACAATCTTCAGCAGCGAGCCCAGTTTCACCACAGCCCAAAAATGTCGCCTCCTTGAATATACAGGCCGCTGCTTCCTAATGACCTACGCAGGCATGGGAGCGCCCGAACCAAACTTCGACTGGCTACTCTCCCATCCGTCTCGCCTTCCCAACCAAACTTGGGCAACGGTGTTCGACCGCGCTTGCTACCACGAAGATGATGGACACATGTGCAAAGTCATTCGCGTCCTGCGACATGCCGAGAACGTCTCAAAGCCGTACGACCATTTACCGGAGTTCAAGGTGAAGCAGGGCATGTTCTTACCTGCCGCAATTGCAGCGATCGACTCGGGAAGTAAGCAACCGATGGAATGGACGAAGCATTTTGACTTTATTCGTGGGGCCGGATATCCTGAGGCTTGGGAGAAGGTTCCGTTGAGAGAGACTAGGATGCAGAATGGTACGGGGACTGCGAATGCGGTGAACGGTGTCAATGTTCATACGGAATCTGCGGCAACAAACGGGGTGAACGGTGCTAATGGTCACATTGAGAATGATGTTGAGGAGAAAGTGCCGCAGCTTGGTGAGAAGCCGGTGAAGCTTCCAGGCAGCTCCGCGGAGGCTCTGCCTACTCAGGTCCGTATTTCTGCTACCGCTGGCTAGCTAGACGATGTAGGATTACAAACGCTAGCGGGATTTATCTTGGTGGAATGGGACCTAATGAGCATTGAACTCGAGTCAAGGCATTGCTCAGCTAAGACCAGCCTAAGGTAGGATTCTGGATGACGCAATCGACGATTCCTACAAGCTACATGGAGGATTAATCTCTTGGCGTAAAAACTCCACCTTCCCTTTCGAGTAGTATATACATCGTATTTTCTGTAAACGATTGAGTATAGAGACCTAGGCCAGGCCCATCCTTATGGCTAACGTCGACGTCAAGTCACATGTCTAAAATTGTTAGGTTGATAGTCATACAGCTTCTGATATGTGCAATGGAAATTAAATGCACCGAAACCGAATTTCAGACTCGGTGCTTATATATCTTCTATATGATATCAAGCGCGGGTTTCCTCATCCAGATGGCATCCTGCAGATCTCGCGCTCGTCGGCCGACACTGCATCACATTAATGCCCTACCATCTTTTACCTGAACATTATCATACTTGCCCCACCTGGATTAATACGAAGATATGTGCTATAATATGGTGAAACCGCAAAGAAAGCCGGTCAGGAAATGTTGCTCCCTGCCGGCTGCAATGTTATTCGGTGGAACTTGAGGCAATATCACAAGACCGGTCAAGTCATCTTTAGCCATTGAGCGTTCATACGCCGCGAATCCAGTCATCTCGTCGGCAATCATCTCGTGCAATTCAACAAACCAGCTATGGCAGGCTTCGAGGACGAGCAAGTCGCAGTTGCTATAACACCAGACAAATCCCAAGCTGCCACTCTCACAGATAAGGATCGCAAAGGCGCGAAGTCGTCCATGAGCACTGCAAGTAAAGAAACAGAGCACCCCTTGACTCGGAGTGCTGAGAGCGAGAAACCGCCCGCGCAGCAAACGGGCATTGCCGGAGCCCCTCGCAATCATGACTCTGCCCCGACAAGTACTTGGATGAATGATGATGGAATGCGGTTCCAAATGGTCCGGGAGAACAACTTCGTAAAGAGGTGCTGGGCTGTCATGTCATGGACGCCTCCGATCTGTAGATGGGATGTGGAGAATCCGCCCAAATTTGACCTGGGCTTGAATATATTGTTTTCTTTTGTACGTCGCTATTCCATGCTTCTCCTTCTTCTGAATTGGCAGTGTCCATCTCAAAGCATCTCATCTTCCAGAATCTTGTATCAAACTTCCCGAACCACAATGCTTCGCGAGGAAATTAAAACGACCGAATGCACGACCAGAAGATTGAAATGAAACGCTGTAAAGAACCATCAATCTCTCCTTACTGACTTCCACTCCACAGGCAGCTGCATTCTCAGTCGCAAACCTGTACTACAATCACCCGATCCTCAACATTCTCGCCGCAGACTTCCACGTCACCAACGAAAAAGCCTCGATAATCCCAACGGTCATGCAAGCCGGCTACGCAACTGGCCTCATCTTACTCTGTCCCCTCGGCGACATCTTCAGACGTCGCGCTTTTGTCCTGACTCTGACGTGCATCACAGCTACCATGGTCCGTCCTGCCTCCCCTCTGACTCCCTCTTACTGAAAACCCTCCCAGTGGCTGGGACTCTGCCTCACCACCTCCTTTCCCGCCTTCGCTGCCCTCTCTTTCATCACCTCCGTAACAACAGTAACCCCCCAGCTAATCCTCCCCTTGGTCGGGGACATCGCACCGCTCGCCACGCGCGCGCACGCACTCTCTCTCGTTGTCTCCGGGAACCTTGGCGGTATGCTAATCGCACGCCTCCTGTCTGGGATAGTGACCGAATACACGTCGTGGCGAGTAGTGTACTGGATAGCACTGGCAATCCAATACCTGATCGTCATCCTCCTCTGGGTTTTCATGCCCGACTACCCGGTCAAGAACGATGGCTTCGGGCAGAATTACCTCGCCATGCTTGCCGACATGGCGCTGATGCTTACCGAGTACCCCGTCCTTGTCCAAGCCTGCCTCGTGGGCTTTCTCATCTCCAGCACCTTCACCTCCTACTGGACGACGCTTACATTCCTCCTCGCCTCCCCGCCCTACGGCTACAATTCGCTCGTCATCGGGCTCTTTGCGCTTATCGGGCTGGCTGCAATGACCCTCGGCCCGCCTTACAGCAAGGCAATCATGTCACGCTTCGTACCGCTCTTCTCCACTCTCCTGGGCGAGGTCATGTGCCTAGTCGGCGTGGTGATTGGGACCTACACCGGCACCTTCACCGTCGCGGGCCCTATCATTCAGGCTTTTGCCATCGATATCGGCCTGCAAACATCGCAGATCGCGAACCGGGCCGCCATCTACGCGCTCGTGCCCAATGCGCGCAATCGTTTGAATACCGTGTATATGGTTTTCGTCTTCTCCGGGCAACTGACGGGGACGGCAGTGGGGAACCGGCTTTTCGCGCAGGGGGGTTGGGTGCGGAGTGGGAGCGCGAGCGTGGGGTTTATCGGGGCGGCCATTTTGGTGTGCTTGGCTAGGGGGCCTTTTCATGAGGGTTGGATCGGGTGGAGTGGGGTGGGAGATTGGAGGAAGAAAGGGGTACGTGAAGAGAAGGAGCAAAAGGATGTGGAAAAGACGGGTGATGGGGGTAGTCGGGGGAGGGGAGGAGAGTTAGGCTCGAAGAAGTAGGACAGGTTGGCGTCCACTTGGAAGATTGGGACGGCGAGAAGCTAATGTTGGAAAGTCAGAGGAAAGGTTCGTAATTACCCGACAAACGCAAGGTGGATCTGTACTTCGCGGTCATATGTGCTTGTAGCGTGCTAGCCTAGAAACAGATACCTTGGATAGATCCACCGCGCGTAGTATATAGCAAAGGGCAGCACACTGGCGATTAAAATATGAAAATTACCTATTAATACAATTTAGCGAATTTTTATATTTCCTAGTCGTTGCTATAAAGATACCTGAGTAAATCAGAAGTCTGCGTAAAACGACGTTGAGATGATCACCAAGAATCCGCCTCCTGCGTAGCCTTGAATTTGGATACTTTCCAGTCAGACCGCTGACTGGGGGCGGTGAAGAGCTATGCCTCAACGCAGGCGGATCAAGCGTCATGCGGAAACCTTGCCAGAGCATGAGCTTCGCCTTACCGTGTGTAGAAGCTGACTACTCGTGTGAGAGCATCAACGCGTGGCAGAGAATGTAATGCTCGGTCTGAATCGATGTTGTCTGTTTTTTGAAAGCGCAGAGCTCAACTGCTCAGAGGCTCGTGCGCTTGTCAGAGTATGTACTGTAGTAGTCGAATCGTTTGGGGTTGAGATCTCCAGGCTCTCCTGTAACTATATAAGACAGAAGGGTCGTACATAGCCAGCACCACGTACAGGTGGAACTCGTCGCTGGCCTGCACGTTTGTGATGTCATGTCATGACTTTGGCGATACGCGTGTCACTGTTGACATTGTGAAAGCCGTCTTGTGTCTCAGTTTTGATTAAACTTCCTCTGGTTCAATTAGTCGAAACCATTCGCATATGTGGAAATAGGGAAAACCTGATAGAATTGGAGTTTGAGACGGTTTTGACAGTATCAACAGTGATGCATGTGACGCTGGACTCTAGGTTTGACAACGGAGTTGTGCATCAATAGAACGGTGTTTGGCACCTTGAAATGAGAATAATTTCAGATGATAGTGTGTATTTACCTCTCAACTGTGAAGTCTTCGTGAACCATTTGAATTAAACGGTTGGTTGCAAAACTAATCCTATCTCTTCAAATACCGTGACTTCCTTACTCTGTGATAATGAGTTCCCAAAACTTTTTAGCAAAAGAGTTGCGAGCATGTCAATAAGTCTTCAGATTATCGGGAGTGGTAGGGGTTAAGGGGTTCAATCACGTGACACGGACCTATTGAGCTAGCGAGAGCTTGAGACCTCCAAAGATTTGACCTGCTTCAATGGAAATTGTTTCGCCTCAATTCGAAGCAAGACCGCCGGGTCTGTTATATAGACTCCGCAGACGAATCTTATGAGTTTATTTTAGTCTATTCCGCCATGGCTCCAGTACCTACAGCAGCTGGAAAGCGAGGTCCCACCGTTCTAGTAGGTCCTTACATGCTATGCATCTGATGCATGTGAGCTTAATATTCATCTATACTAATTTTTCTAGGTGACCGACGCGCGTGAGCAACGGCCCCCTCCGAGTCGACCTACTCCCCCTTTCCTTCGGCAAAATTCGCGCTTCATCACCGTTGACAGCGTACTCCAGTATGCTTCCGACATCCCCTCAATGCAGCAGCGTCAACCCAACGCTCGGCCGCACGCCCTACGCACTGGCTCAGGTAGGCCGGCAGATCCCAAGCTTGCAGGTCGTTTGGTTCCACAACACATGCACGCACGAAGTACGAAAGTAAGCGAGAAGCTTGTACTTTTACCAGAGACTGCTACGGCGGATGAAGAGATTGAAGAAAAGGCCGACTACGATGAGGATAACGATGCTGCGCCTACACAAGATGACGAGGAAGCCCTTCGAAGAACCGGCGGTAGGAAGGGCAAAAGCTATGCGGAAAGATTACCTAAAGCTAGAAGAGCAGAAAAATTAGCCAGGGTGACAGCGTACTGTACTGCGCAAGCCTACAAATTGAAGTCGACGGCGATATTTCTGAAGAGCAAGCATGCCGCGAGCACGAAATTATATGACGATTGCCTGTACACAGTATATCATCTGCCACTGTTGCCAGGAAGTGACAGATACAGGATAAGGAGTAGTCCGGTACTGAAAAGCCCGGGGGGAAAGGCAGTGTTGGACGAAGAAATAGAGAGAAGCGAGTTGAGGGACTATGGCGAGGGTTTCTTCGAAGAGGATGGAGGAGAGAGGTTTCGTGTGCGGGAGTTTGGGGATGAGGAAAATCACAAAAGAGTCGAGTCCAATGATGCAAATGGAAATGAACGACATCGAAGGCGAGAAAGCGACGATGCTGGACGTTCTACGAGTCCCCCAAGAGTAGCTCCGGATGCTTTCACCTTTGCTGAAATGTTCGTATTTTCTTATGGAGTTGTGGTGTTTTGGAATTTTACAGAGCGGCAAGAGAAGGACATATTAGCGGATCTTACATTCTCGGAGTCGGAAACAGGCATTGCATTGGTGGCTCGTGCCCTAAGAGAGGAAGACTTTGAAACGGAAGAATTTCACTTTGAGTACTCACCCGAAATACCCAGGCCTAGGGTTTTCAACGACATGATCACGTTAAGGAGTGGAGACCACATGATCAAGCTTGCAATGTCGCATGCGATTGCGCAGAGCACAAAGCTATGCTTTTTCGAGCAGCGAATGGCCGATCAGATGGCAGAAGCCCAGCATGTTCCTAAGCGGCTTGCTTTGACGGGGAATCTAGGCATGAAGCGGGAAGAGGTAGTAAAGATTCTCGGGGCACTGTTTAAAAGCCGCGTTGATGTCAATCTATGTAAGCTCCTCTTAATTCGTGTACGTTTGTTTGGACAACCTCGCTCATGCAATCACAGCATCAAATATGCTTGATGTGCCAAATTTCTTCTGGGACAGCGAACCAACCCTGCATCCCCTTTATTACGCCGTCCGCGAGTATCTCGAGATCAAGCCTCGTATTCAAGTTCTCAACGAGCGCTGCAGAGTCTTTCTAGACTTGGCTGAGATCTTGTCAGATTCTATAGCGGATAACAAGATGTCTCGTAAGTACTTCTCTTAGTTAGGGTCTATCTTATCTTGCATTCACCCAGAAACGCCAGAATCGCTGATGATAGCTTTGAAGGCCTAACATGGATTATCATCGTTCTCATTTGCCTCTCCATCTTCGTCACCTGCTCAGAGGTGTTCCTCCGCTTCGGGATCTTATCGGCTCGTGGATCAAAAGATGACGGTCTTAAGGCTTGCGTCATGCCTGACGGCTACGTCTCATTTCCGAAAGACCTCTAGTAAGAGCTGACGACCGTCGGTATTTCTTCTGTCATTGCATTAGCGATTCGAGCATCTAGCATGGTGCTTCTGGAGTAATTCGTTATTCACGGTCTTGGTTTTCGGGATCTTTCACGTATAACGGGTATGTACTATGATACAGACATGACTGCGTTTCACCTCTCCTGGGTAGCCTGTCCTCCACTTTGTACATATAAGGGCATTTTAAAGCCCCGTAATCAGATTCCAGGTGCCCCGTAACCAGGTCGTCGAGAATAATTGTGTTGCAGCTTATCTTGGTACCGCTAGCAAAGAGGCATAGCCAAATTATTTTCTTCCCTGCATCGTCGTCTCTGGTTAGAAATTTTATGGAGATCTATGAGAATAGGTGGCAAATTCCAATATGACTAGCACGAAAAGCCGCTTGTGCTGGAGCGCTTTAAATGAAGTTTCTGCTACTATCAATATATGTAAGCAGAATTTCAACCTATCATAGCGAAAAGACGGTGTTGACGGCTCTGTCATGGAGATCGCTTTATCGAATGGCCAATTTCTGTTTCTTTCGACTGGGGAATGCTTGGATCGAGTTCCCTCAGATCAGCTCGCAATCCTTGCAGCTTTCAATACTCTCATTCTCATGCCGCTAGAAATATACAAAGGCTTAATTTGTAAATTGCTTATATTCCATTAAGACCTTCATGGAAGCTCTTCGATTGTATTCCCCATTGAGGGCCCTCAAGTTTTTTCGACGAAGGTTACTGCGAGCATTACATTGGTTTCATAGGCACATTCTAACCTTGGATCAAGGCATACTTTCCGATAGAAAGAGCTTGCTATGGCACATGCGAACCTCGCAGTGGCACGCAAAGACGTTACCATGGCTGAAAAAGATTTTTCAGCGACAGCCACAGACCATCTCGTGTCAACAGCAGACGAAGATGTTGCTGAGGGACTGCAGGAGTTCTCTCTAAATCATAGAAAGAAATTGGGATTTCTGGACCTATCTGCAGATCAGTCATCAGAACGGCCCTTGTCCACATGTTTCATCAGCTAAGTCCTATTTTTTCCAGAATTGCGACTCAAGCTTTATAGGATAGTGCTTATCCAATCTCGCTAGTATCTAGAAGAAGGTTGCTTGGCCGTTCTAATGTGGACTCCCCTATCGTAAGATGCAGGTGCGATGATATCCACTGCCTCGTTCCAGCAATCCTCTTCACATGCAAGACAATCGCTACGAAGAGCACCTCAATACTCTACGGCGAGAATACCTTCACCTTCATATCCTGGCAAGAAAATGAATGCGCGACAACGATTCCATCCTCAGCGCAACTCCGGAGAGATTGTTCTAATCTTTCAGCAACCGCGACGGCAAGGAAGAAGGTCCGTTCGAAATTTTGTTTTTCCGGCCTTCCTGCTCAAGATCGGTCGCGCCAATGCTTCCCTGGTACAAGAATTTTCGTTTTCCGCCCTAAGCGTACACCTTATCCGAGCCCAGGTGCCGATAATAGTTGGGCTGGCTAGACAATATATGTCGAACGTTCATCATGTTTCGGTTCGTTATATAATTGACGACTTGGAGCAGGAAACTTCGATATGAGGGCCAGCTCGGCATTGGCTTTTCGATCGCGTTGCCGGCGTTTTACAAGGCTGATTGTGCCTGATGTAGTCGTAGAGGCTACGATTCCAGGGGATTAAGAAGCATTATGGCGACTTGGGTAAATCCCTACTAAAAAGTACAAAGGCAGACCCCGAAAAACGAACGGGGATAAGGGAAAAGCGAGCGAATCAAGGAACTCATGCCGAAGAAAATGATCCTATTTCATTGAAATTTCTACTACCAACATCATCCAAGTACCCCACCCCCGAAACCCATCAACCTACTGCAACAATCAAGACTACCTACCGATCATCAACCCCTTAAACCCTTGACAACCAAACCAAACCACCAACAATAAAACCAACAAAGCCCAGCAATCCAAAATATTGCCAGCAGACTTCTCAAACTACGGACCTGTCACAGGCATCATCACTGACCCTCCAAACAACAAAAAACGGACACAAACGACTAGACATCCATGGTTACATCCAGTGTCAAAAACACACCATGCTATTCCTCACCTCAACCGACTGCTAGCAAAAACAGTAGCGTGACGTCGCAAACACTACCCTATGCCACAAATCAATCCATCACTTCAAACAGAAACCAACCAACCATCCACCATATCAACCACTGGCCCAAACCCCCAAATCTATCCCCAAAACCCAAAACCTTTGGAGCAAACCGCATCAAGGCTTCATGGCTCAAACAAAGACACCCAAAAAGAAAAAAAATTCTCAACAGGTATATAAAGTAATCAAAGCAGAGAAAAATATACTATTGAATTTAAAAAAAAAATTTATGCTACGAGGTAGATGCCTCCTTCCGCGGAGCAGTAACATGGGAGATTAATTTTTATAGCGCCGAGCACCAGAATTGCAAGAATCGCTACCACATCCTTTTTTTTAAAAAAAAAGAGATGTCCTTGCTGATGATGACGACTTGGCGTGAGCCCCCTTTTGTGCGTTTTAGAGACGGGTCTGCTCTCCAGTCAATCAAGCTAGCCCCAAGGAGTCCTTGGGCATGGGGAAAGGGGGGGTTAAGGGGTGTGGTTTGAGAAAAGGGGAGGGGGGCGGCTTTTTAGGAAGGTGTGATGTGGGGGTTGGTAGGGTAGTGAGGGGAATGGAAGGAGGGATGAAGGGGGAGGGGGGAGGGATTTCCAAAGCATGTGCTGTAGGGAAGCAGATGTATAATAGGTATTCTGGTCCATTCCCCTAGGACCTACCTACCTACCTACCTACCCACTACATATGTATAAGAACGCTTTTCCCCACCGTTACCATAACCCATATCTTAGTCCATTAAAATTTGCAAGAATGTTTTCTTGACAACAAGTACTTTATTGGTTAGTTGGTGGGTTTGAGGAGGAAAGTCGGCAAAAAAAAAGGGATAGATGAAACTAGTGTCATGTTACGGGAACTCAAAAACCACTCCTTCCCACTACAACCCCTCCCCTAGCTATTGCAAAAGCCCACCGCCTCAAAACACTACTCTCAACACACCGAAATCGTCACTCTAACCCCCCAATCCACTCATTAGCCGCCCCCCCCAATACCCCCTCCCAACCCCCTAGCAAAACTCCATCCCCCCCATCCCCTCCTCCCCCAGTCCCCCACCAGCCTGCTCCACCAAATTCGGACACTCCCTCAACCCCTCCCCCTCTCCCACTTCTCCAACCACATGCCCCTGCTGCGACGGCACCTCGGCAAGCACACGCTGCATCGCGCGCGGCACCTCGTCGAGCCTTGCGCCCACAGGATCGGCCATCTCTGCGAAGTCGATGGGCTGGAAGTGCATGGTGGACCAGAGGGAGGGGTTCCATTCGCTTGGGTCGAAATGCTCTTGCTCTTGCTCTTGCTGTTGGATTTGGGGTTGGTGGTGGTGCTGTTCGTGGTGGGTGTATTCTTGGTGCTGCGGGAGTTGGTAGTACTCGAGCGAAGGGTGGTCGAGCTCTTGATGATGGGGCTCGAGTGGGTTCTGGTCTACTGCATCGGCGGCATAGGGGCTATCGTAATCCGGCGGCGGCTCGCCCGGTGGCTCGGTGAAGGAGAGATGGATTTGACCGCCGGTGAAATCTTGGGCGTCGGCGTCGATGGGGGCTTGGTCGTGGTGGGCGGTTTGCGCGGCATAGAGGGCTTCTTCGTAGGTGTTGGCTTGGTCTTGGCTGTAATAGGCAGAGTCTGCCTGGGATGCGTAGTAGAGGTCTTGAGAGGGGTTGGTAGGGTCGGGCGACTGGCAGTCCGGTAGTTGAATATCGAAGATAGCGTCATGAGACATGTAGTTGGATTCTTGGGATGAAAATGCGTATTCCTCGGGGTTGTCGACAGATCCTTGGGAGACAGCGGTGGTCTCTTGAGAGGGATAGCCGTACTCTTGGGAATGGTAGGCGGGGGGCTGAGATGTATAGGGTGGCAGGGTGGAGCTGGAGACGGATGATTCGAATAAGGTGGAGGTCGAGAAGGAAGGATGATCGGCTGTGGGCGTTGAGGAAGAGGAGTCGCTTTCTGATAGGACCGCCGCCAGTAGACTCTCCGAGTTCTCCGCGAGTAAGTCGTTGGCGTTGTGATTGAAGTATTCTGCGTTCAGCGGACTTGGTTGCGCACAGGTGGTGTACTGAAGTGTTGTGCTGAGGGAGTCTGAGGGTTGATAGATGAGTGGATTAGGTGATGGAGCTGGAGATTCGGCTTTGACTTCAGAAACCGGTAGTTTGAGCTTCCTCCAGGTCGTGGAAGCTACTCCATTCCGAGCAAGGCGAAATTTCCATAGAAAGACGCATATCCGCTGCGGCGCCGACGCGCCCACTCGAGGCGTTGCATACACTTCCTGCATGACAGACATCTCTTGCAGATAACGATTGGCTCGTTCCTCCTCTTGCTTCAAGGCATGAGGATCCCCGTTGGTTTCTTCGGCGACTTTAAGTCTCTTATTTGTCATGTTGAAGAAGACTGCCACCCACCAGCTGCTTCGAAACGCGATCTCTAGCCTGGTGTCGTTAGTTAGCGGATCTTGAGAATGCTTCAATGCCCCCGAGACGCCTTCGACCAAATTGACTTTGTTAGGGTCTTCGGGCAGATACCCGTTGCCCTGGAATTTAACTGGGACCCCCTTTTCGAAGAACTTTGTCTTATATTTCCAGTCCTTGAATTCTATGCCTCTGGTGATATCAACGAAAAAATCCACACCAAGTTTCGAGCCCGGGGTTGGATGATTGTTCATCAACCGGAATTCTGCTTCGAACAATATGACTTCGCCATTTCGCTGCGGCTCGTTACCATACAGTTCCAGGTCCGGATATTCCAGCCAAGCATTCGGATTCTCTAAAAGCTTGGGCGCTGTACCAATCTCGCTTTGGATGACTGTGTAGGTGTGAACAGAGCTATTCTGAGGATCGAGGACGTACATTTCGAATTCGACCTGGCGAAGGCAGGGCGGGTGAAGTGGAACGTTGGAACCAAGAATGCCAGGTGCTGGCCTAGGCTGACTCAAGAGAAGCTGGTCCTCTGTGAGAATTGGGCTCTGAAAGTCAGTGCTACTGCGAAATCCGGGTTCCGCGGTGTTGTTCATGTTGGTGACAAATTTCATCCCTATTGAGTTCAGCTACCAATCTGTTAAAAGATACAGCTCGGCAACAACCTACAGATCGGGTTGTCTTGGAGGAAAGGCTTTAGGACTTGGATATGGCTCGAGATCTGTTTACGAGTCCGGTGTACTCCTGAATGGATTCTAATATAGCGACTTATCCATTCATTCCTTCCAGATAGTTTGCCGCCAAGCCATCGCTGCTTTCGGCCCCAATTAGGGATCACGCGCAGAGCTGATCGAATATACCTCAGCACATGGCCTAATAGGAGGAACATTAGGACACGCACCCTGCTGGAAGATTTCCTCCAAGTTGTCTGGCCAGACTGGCTCGTTTTTTGAACCTTTCAAATAATATCTCTGTTGTTTATCCCGATAATTTTGGTATCTGGGGGACAAACGTTCTGCTTGTGTGACTACCTGTGAATACATCTGGTCGGTGTCTAGCGATTCTGGTTCCTCATCCTTTGCCCGCCTTCGCTTTCGACGCTGTAGCTTTAAGGTGGCCTGAGCTGAACGGCAGCGAGGGATAGCGGACAGCGGGGGAACGGGGACTTCATACTCATCAAAGGTAGTCCCTTTGGACACCCCCAGGGTGGAATCTAAATTGCTTGAGCCCACGTTCCCTGAACTGATCTGGAGGACTCCTTTCTGACTCTCGGGACCCCCTAGAGCTGGAGCGTTTGACCGCAAGATGGATGCATTGCTCCGCAGCTCCATGAATGTGGAAGGGACCTTAGAGAAATGACTGCTAACTCAGAGGTATGCAACAGAGGCTGAAGGAATGATAACGGCAGACTAGTCAAGTGCACATAGCTGAGTATATAGTCGCAAAATTTGGGGTTGGGTTGGGGAACATCATGGGATATAGATTATAAAAGCACAATAGCAGGCTCATAAAACCAAAGATCTCCCGGTCTACAAGGAGGCAGTTAGGCACATCTGAGGCCGCCCGAGAGCTAGAGCGCTAGGCTAGAAACAGCATGTCTTCAAGTTGGGAGGAGACCCTGTAAAGCCTTACCGGGTCCTCTATGCAGAATTCAGATCTTCGCGAGAACCCAAGCAAGGGGGGATTGTAATGAACCATCGGCCCAGGGATATAGGCGGCACGGGAATGGAGTTCGCTGCTCTGGTAACTGTATAAAAAAAACACCTTGTCAGCTTGATCGAATGTCTTGACTCAATTCTGATCCAACATAGAATCGATTTCGATAGTAGACCTTTACTCAAGAACAGAAGCATTTGAAGAAATGAAGACCACATAAAATGGCAATAAAAGGGCAATAAAAGGGCACGGTGATTGAATGTCTTCCGGTTATATGTATATTTACTTCCCCGCTGTCTGGGGAAATATGCAAGGGGTACACCTTTTGACCTTCGGCACCCCTCGCCAAAGGGCCCTTTCGGTCTCATTCGTTGTCAATTTCCTCGCTCCCTTGGATATTGAATTTCTTACGGCCCGAGCCGGTAAGTCTCTGCAATGCAACCTTATCGGCTTGACTACCAACTTTCTTTTGCATCTTCTCAATTTCCTGCTCTGGGTCGATTGCATCTTCTGCCGCGAAGTCTAACACCAATCTCCTCCCTAGCAGATGAGTGTTCTTAAGTGCATCCATAGCGTTCTCGGCTTCTCTTGCCGTTACGAAATCCGCGAAAGCAAATCCACGGGTTGAGCTATCGAATTTCTTGGGCACGCGCACTGATCGTAGCTGGCCATAAGAGCTAAACAGCGATCGCACATCCTTCTTTGAAGCTTCGAATGGTAGATTCTTGACGATGATCTTAGTCCTCCGACCAGCAATCTTCTTATCATGATCCTCATTCCGTCGTTCTTCCGCTGCATCGATAGCCCTATGCGACGTCTTGATGAGAAGCTCATGACCCTCGAGCTTGTATCCATCCATAGCCGCAAGCGCTGCTTGGGCCTGCGATTTGGAGCGGAATTCCAAGAAACCAAATCCCATGCTGAGAACTTGTCCCAGCTTCTTTGGGTCGGGCTTCGTCTTGACTCTAGCAGATATGAAGCCGTCAAGAGGCCGAAAGACCTCGCGTAAGCGTTCTCCAGTAGTCGAAAAATTAAGATTTCGGACAAAGAGAGTTGAGCTATTTACAGATTGCGGTACGCTACCATCCTCGAGTAGCTCCGTTGTCGAAGGTTTCGCGCTCTTTGTTTTTGCCGTGATCGGGCTATTTCTATCATTCCTCGTATCCCCATTACTAATCAAATCTCGGGGTGCCTTTTCCAGGAAGAGTATTGAATCTTTGAATTTTCTGTAAGCCAGGCCACCAAACGCAGATCGCGCATGGTCTGCATGCTCAAATTCAATAATTGCAATTGTACCCGAAGGGGGCATAAGAATTCTCGAAACGCTGCCGTGTGTCTCGAAGAGAAGTTTCAATTCTTCCGACTTTGTCCCATATGAAAAGTTTTTGACTAATATGGTAGTGTCACCCCTTTCTCGCTTCTTGAAGGCATCTAGATCTACGCCATTGGCAGAAAAGTATGATTTGGTCTCTTGAATAATATGTGTCTCAGCATGTGCTTGCTTGATCGCAGCATCTGAGGATGTCGGATCCAGCAGCTCGGATTTCGAAACGCCAAGCCGATCCGATATTGAAGACATAACAGCATCGGCCTTAAGATATATACGTTAGCCGTCAAAGTCACTAAATTTGTTTACTGTCCAACACCCACATTCATATACAATGAATTCCAATTGAATGTGGAAGACGCAGCTTCGGCTCTCCGTTTGATCTGTTGCTGCTTCTTGAGAGGTAATTTTGAGATTGCGAACTCATCCAAGCCGTTCTGCTTCTTAGCCTTTGCTGGAATGATGTGTAACAGACGGCCATGGAAAGCTTTTCCATCCAATGCCCTTAGAGCTCGGTCTGCAGCTTCTGGCTCCGTATACTGAATGTAAGCGAACCCTTTGCTGTTTCCAGATCGGCGATCCAACGGAAGATGGACCTAACCACCACTGGAGTCAGTCTATGTAGTGCGCCCACATCCCTAAAAATACTACAGTATCAATTATATTTTCAGATATAAGAAGTATCTACTAAAATACTCTTCCTGGTAACATCACATGCATAGCATAAGCTGTCCCTATCAGGATGTTCATCCCAAAACCAGAGCAAAGGGGTCACCAAAACAATAGAAAGTCTCACAACTATACCTCTTCAATTGGACCACACTCGAGGGCATCAAAGTGCTTTCGCAATTCGAGTTCCGTTGTAGTGTACATGAGATTTCGAACAAAAAGCCGTCCTGTGCCAATATCAGGATTCTCGATACCACTAATCACCTGTTCAGCCGCTACAACGTCCGCTTTGTTGATCACTTCGTCGGTTTGAACACTTGCATCTGACGTTTCTCTTCCCCATGGCTGCATTAGCACGCCGAGATCATCAGGTACTTTCTCTTCAACTTCGGGCAAACACCTCGATTCATGGGAGTCGTCATCGTCAATTAGTCCCAGCAGTCGACTAGTCCTTGAGCGCAGCCAATCCTCATCAGAAGCTGCCGGCATGGTATTGTTGGGTAGTTCTAACACGTTTCCAGAGGCAGGCTTCAGGCTGTTGCCGTATTCTGCATCCTCTAGATTTGTTCCAATGTCTTCCGTATCTCTACCTGTAGCGTTTACTTCCTCCGCCAATCCTACGGGTTCATCGACATCTTCAGACTTTTTGGAACGTTTGCTTCTTTGGGGGACCGCTTCGTACTCTTCGTCACTTTGGGCGGCCTGCACCTTGTGCACCTGATTATGCGTATTCTGTTGTGGGACATTCTGGGTTCCTGCCGAATCCTCGTTTGCCCAAGTTCGCGATTTGGACGGAGGTTGCATGACTTCAAGGAACTCCTGAAGTTTAGGGTCGCCATCAACTTCACCCCCATCACCACGATTTCGCTTTCCCAGGTTAGAACTCTGTAAGGTGTCATCATTCAGGGCCTGTGGTGCGACCTTATTGTCCCCATTTGCGAGGGTTTTCCTTGGACCCAATTCACGCTGGTCCTCAACCTACATGATTTGAGATCAGTTTGAGATTTGGCTTTTCGACACATGGAAACTATACCGAACGAGCTAGTTCGACACCTATCCTAGACATACGTATGAAGGATTTGTGGTGATATTTGACGGCCTTTGCAGCTTCCTCAGGGTTCTTGTAGCCCACATATCCAATGCGTCTGTGAGGGATAAATTTCGCATCTGTGATTGCACATTGTCTTGAAAAATGCCGGCGAAAGTCTTCAACACTTAGGTTCGGAGGCAATCCTCGAACAAAGATCCTCGAAGACTCCATAACGCCGAAAACGTCCCACCTCGAAGAATATGGCTCGAACTCTGCAATTCGCGGAGTTAGAGGGATTCCGCCGCTAGAACTAATGGAAATAGCCGAGACTACTAGCGTGTGTGTCGCGTTCCTCGTTCTTAGGCGCCGGGAATATCGACTCCGTAGCCCACATATTCTCTGCCTCCCCAACAGTTGCTCAGCTTTAAAGTGTCCCGCCGGGAGAGTTTCTTGCTTCTTTCTTCTTATTCCCGGGCAACCATCTCAATCGTTCAGCTACTATGGCTACCGAGAAGAAAGAAAAACTTGACGGCGAGCAATATCCGTTTCTCCTATGTGTATCAGTGCTCGCTAACAACTTTAAAGCCCAGATTAAATCGGCAGATATGGTACGATCAGACCGAGTCCCGAATCTACAGCCTCACAACTAATATCTATTTAGAGCGAAGAGATGCAGCAACAGGCTATCGAAGTTGGTGAGCTTTCACACATTGCATATACGGCGCAAACATTAACCAAGAATTGTGCAGCTTCCGACGCGATGGAAAAGTACAGCATCGAGAAGGTTTGAAAGCCTTGGTCCCGCATTTGAACTATGTGAATAAGATTGGGGAGCAGAAGCTAATGCGGTAGTATAGGACATTGCGCAATACATCAAGAAAGAGGTATGTCCTTCGAAGCACCAGAGGCGATGCGAGGGAACCTTGTGCACCGAGATCGCTTCCTACACCAACAGATTTCGTCGCTCTTGGTCCTCCGTGCGGAGGGAGACGTAATAGGGCTGATTGTCCGCTCGCATAGTTTGACTCGCGAGCGGGAGCAACATGGCATTGCATCGTGGGCCGGAATTTTGGAAGCTTTGTCACACATGGTACGGAAGTTTTATACGGAAACCAATACAACAACTCATCGCTAATAGGGTGTGATAGAAACGAAACATTTCATATATTTCTACCTCGGTCACTGCGCGATACTCCTTTTCAAAACTCAATGAATATGGCGTTGGAGTGGTGAAGAGAGCAGATACCATGTGCAACGTCCATCAAAAGCAAAGAAGATTGTCTTGTTACCCTGGGTGGTTGGATGGCGTACTTTGTCGTTTACCATCCCTCTTCAGCAATGTGTAAGGCAGGCTTTTTGGAGGCATCGGGTGTTTTGTCGTGTCTTTGAACAAAGGGATCTGTTGTATGCATTAGGTGCACAAAACTTTCTAAATTGAAGCCTTGAGTGCCTCAGTCACCTACCTAAGGTAGGCAGCTAGGTAAGGAAGGGAAGTGAAGTGACATGCCAAGGAAGCCGTTGAGTGATTTAGTTTATATTAGGTTCGATTCCTAACAGCGCTGGTACAGTGTTGTGGTTATCTTTTCTCTTTAAGGAGACTTGATAACTCGGTTCTGCAGCCGGCTAGTGGCTAGCGTTAAGTAGGTAAAGATAAGCGAACCGTCTCAACTCTGCGGCTTCTTCCACTTTATTCCGTACGGGATTTTACGATGCAGAAAACACGCCTTATCAAACATCAACGCGATAAGGCAGCTATCGATCTGTCCCCTGCATGTTTTGTTTTGTCGGAGAACGGAGATATGTAAATGCCGACTGCAATCCGAAGAGATGCATGATGTTGTGCATGGACAAGCAGCACAAGTGCACAACCACCAAGCACCAATCAGAGGTCAGGCTCATCATGTTTCTTATCGTAACGTCTGCTATCATGCTATGTCATATGTAGGCTTGTGCACTGGAGCAGCGCATAGTGGGGTTGATGAGGGGCCTTGAGAATGTGTATCTGTTGAATGCCCCCCATTGAATTTACCTTATCTTTACCCTATCTCCGCTGCATCTTGTCATCTCATTTCGTTTCTGCTATATAGATATATATATCTATATCTATGTCTATCTATCTGCTGCTGTCCGAGGCTTGGATGCAGCTGTGTGTAAACCCTGCACATCTCGAAGAAGTCTAGTTGAAACGCACAATAAAAGCAACGGTTACAACTTCTTTCCTTTCCTTGGAATGCATTGTAAGGAATAAACCCATCGCACGTCTCACCAATGCCATCTGCACCTCCCCTGAGCCAGGCTGTAGGCTATGGCGTGGTCCTAGGGCTAGGGTTCGCCTTCGCCTTTGGTATGATATTGACGACCTACGTGCTGAAGAGATATCAAAATGAAGTGCAAACTTCCGAAATGTTCAGTACGGCGGGAAGGACCGTTAAATCGGGCCTCGTGGCTTCCGCCGTGGTTTCCTCCTGGACCTGGGCAGCCACTCTGTTGCAGTCTTCGGGGGTGGCATACCGATACGGAGTCTCGGGTCCTTTCTGGTACGCTTCTGGCGCAACGGTACAGATTCTCTTGTTTGCCACGCTCGCTATAGAGCTGAAGCGGAGGGCACCCAACGCTCATACTTTTCTTGAAGTCATTAGAGCGAGATATGGTGTCTATACGCACTTGGTGTTTATCGTTTTCGGCTTGATGACCAATGTTTTGGTGACAGCCATGCTGCTCACTGGTGGCTCGGCAGTCGTGACATCTTTGACCGGCATGCCCACTGCGGCTGCTTGCTTCCTCTTGCCAGTGGGAGTGGTCATGTACACGATTGCTGGAGGTATCAAGGCAACATTCCTGACGGATTATGTCCACACTGTTATGATCCTCATCATCATCTTCATATTTGCTTTCACAGCTTATACGACAAATGTGAATCTTGGAAGTCCTGGAAAGGTATATGATCTCTTGGTCGAAGCGGCGAAGAGACATCCTGTCGAGGGCAACGCTGAGGGTAGCTATTTGACCATGAGATCAAAGGAGGGAGCTATCTTTTTCGTCATCAATATTGTGGGCAACTTTGGGACTGTCTTTTGTGACAACGGTAAATCGTCTGCTGCGGACTGTGTGACGGTATGGATATTGACAAATTATACCAGGCTACTACAATAAAGCTATTGCTGCAAGCCCAGTCCACGCTCTCCCCGGCTACGTGATGGGTGGACTCAGCTGGTTCGCAATCCCTTGGCTTGCCGCCACGACCATGGGACTCTCCGCTTTGGCCCTCGAGTCTAACCCTGTATTTCCATCCTACCCGTCCAGAATGCCAAACGCAGACGTGACTGCTGGTCTTGTATTACCAGATGCCGCCGTCGCTCTCCTTGGAAAAGGTGGAGCTGCAGCGACCTTGCTGCTAATCTTCATGGCCGTCACTTCAGCCAGCTCGGCCGAGTACATTGCCGTCAGCAGTATCTTCACCTACGACATTTATCAGACGTACTTCAACCCCAAAGCCAGCGGGAAGAGGCTCATATACATGGCTCACACAAGCGTGGTCGTATACGCTATTCTACTCGCCGCTTTTTCGACGGGGCTCTATTGTAAGTGCTTTCACTAATACTTACTTCCTTGAATACTTCTGATTCGAATCTACACAGACGCTGGAATTTCCATGGGCTACCTGTATCTCATGATGGGTGTGATAATTTCATCCGCCGTCCTCCCCGCCGCCCTAACCCTCATGTGGAAGCAACAAAACATGATCGCCGCCACCCTCTCGCCAATCCTCGGCCTCATCAGCTCTCTGATCGCCTGGCTCGTCACCGCCAAGAAGCAGTCCGGCAACCTCTCCGTGGACAGCACCGGCAGCAAGCAAGTCTCCCCATTCCCCCTCCCCCTTCCATCCCTCATTCTATACTAACCACCCACCCTCCCTCAAACAGCAACCCCATGCTCGCCGGCAACGTCGTCGCGCTCCTCTCCCCCCTAATCTTCATCCCCGCCCTCACCTACGCCTTCGGCCCTCAAAACTACAACTACGCCTCCATGGCCCTCATCCGCCTCTCGGACGACTCCTCCATCGCCGCCTCCCAAGACACCGACCTCGAGCTCATCCCCGGCCAAACCCACTCCGGCAACAACGCCAAAGAGCAAGCCCAGCTCGCCCGCTCGTCCACCATCGCAAAAACCCTCACCGCCGTCATGACCCTCGTGCTACTGATCCTGTGGCCCATGCCGCTGTACGGCACCGGGTACGTGTTTAGCAAAAGATTCTTCACCGGGTGGGTTAGTGTGGGGATTTTTTGGCTGGGATGCAGTGCGGTGTGTGTGGGGGTGTATCCGCTGTGGGAGGGGAGGCATAGCTGTGCGAATACGGCGAGGGGGATTTGGAGGGATTTGACGGGAAAGGGGGGGGCGGTGGTGCAGGGGCGGAGGGCGGAGGTGGGGGAGGAGGGTGAGGAGGTAGGGACGCCGGTGGAGAAGGGGTTGGAGGCTGTGGTGGAGAAGAGGGATAGTCGGTGAGGTGGGAGAGGAAAAGTTTCCGGTCAACTACGACGCAAGCGGAACAGGTGGTGGAGGCTGTGGCGGAGAGGAGGTTTTCTTCTTCTTTAACTTCCCCCCCCTTCATTTCAACGTGCTTATGCAGCCAAAGGCTATGAAGCACAGCATACCATCTACGTACATAGATACACCCAGAGTCGTACTGACGATGTATGTACATAGTACGGAAAAGCTCTCTGCGTGAAACAGGCTCTTAGAGCTAAAAAAAACCCCCCACACTGTTGTTTGTTCCAGTAGTCGCTGTAACCTGAATGAATCCACTTTTCCATACCCCGTCAGATGAGCTCGAGGAAATTCCTGCTGCAAGCACCCGACTCAAAATCCTAGACTGGCTGTATATCTCGTAAATCGGTTGTACATAGTTGTGCAATCACATTGATAAAATAGGCGACGAAGAGCTATGCCCGAGCGGAGAGGAGGTGAGTGTGCCGCGGTAGAAATCTTTGCGGCTACGACGACCAAACGGGATCAGTGTAATTGTTGCCTGCGACATGGAATATCATCATGAGTTCAGTTCCTACATTCTGACCACCACCCGGATCTGCAGCAGCCACTGGTATCCCAAACGAGCCCGGCAAACCCCTTTCCTTTCCTAAACTCCAATCGCTAGAACAAAACCGTCATGTCCACCCATATTAATCTGTTTCTCTCCTCGATCCCCACTTCACCCCTTCATCCCTCTTCCTTCCCCCCTTCATCCCTCACTTATACCCCACCAACCCCTGCCCCCCTCCCCCCCCCATTACCTGCCCCGGCGGCGGTCCCCCCGCCCCCCCATTCGGCCCTCCAGGCCCATACACCCCCGCCCCTGGCCCACTAGGACCATTACCCCCTCCTCCCGGCCCTCCCAGCCCACCACCACCATAACCCCCCTGCCCCTGCACAGGCATCGGCCCCGCCCCCTGCCCCTGCCCCTGCCCCTGAACATCAGGCCGCTGGCTGAGATCCTGCATGAAATGGCAGATTGGGCAGGCGAGCTCGTGGTACTTGTGCGTGGCGAGTGGCAGCACGGGGACGAAGCAGAGCGTGAACCAGGGCCAGCGGGAAATGCAGTGCGCGCTCCAGTTGCCGCAGTTTTGGCATTGCGCGGTTATGTTTTCGAGGCCGGGGAGGGGGGAGGTGAATTCTGGAAGGGAGGGGGGCAGTCTTGGTTAGCTTTTTTTGGGGTGGTTGTCTTTCGGTGTGGGTGAGTTTGAGGGTGAGTTTGAGGGTTCGAGTTGAGGGTTGTGGTTGTGGTGGAGGGGGGGGGGGGGGGGGGGGGGGGGGCGAAAAAAAATA